>Ga0265316_10000582_pt1 | contig 40889 bp, 34 predicted proteins | sample 4522metaG_FD_202092 | JGI IMG/M metagenome (GOLD analysis project Ga0265316, IMG submission 202092) | Rhizosphere microbial communities from Carex aquatilis grown in University of Washington, Seatle, WA, United States - 4-5-22 metaG | ecosystem: Host-associated > Plants > Roots > Rhizosphere >... | reverse complement strand
GAAGTGTGATCACCATCGCCAATATCCTCTTTAATAGCTAAATCAATAATCTTCTCCAATGCGTTTTTATCAATTTCCATTGTTTTCTTCAATTCGTAGTTGTAAAACAACATCAGATTTTATTAGTAGGTTTATCCTGAAAGTCCCTTTTTTAGTTTCAAGTTTTCCAATTGCATATTGTGAAACATTTTTCCCTCCTTCAAATAAAATAGAAAAACTTATAAGTGAATGTTGTTCAAAAAATGATTTTAAAATTTGTTTTGCCTGTTCTTTATTATAAACATTATCTGTCCCCAATATTTCAATTTCAATATTGTCATTGAAATATTTTGCAATTTCTTCAGCCTGACCCGATTTTAAGGCAGTTTTAAGACCTTCGGTAATCTGGCTGTAGCATACGTTCTGAAAAAAAGTGAGTATAATTCCCAAAAAAAATATCTTTAATATTAAGTTAATTTTTCTTTGAAATATTTTATTACTGTCTTTTATGACCTTAAATAAATAAGGAAGAATAAAAAGATGCAATATTTTGTTTATCTTTTGCAAAATCATTTAAATGAAATATGATGCAAATTAGTAAATTATTCCCTAATTGATAAGAATAAAATGAGAGTTTCGCTTTATGTTGTTGCTAAAAATGATTTCAGTTTCATTGAAGAAGGTATGAAACTGTATACCGAAAGAATAAAACGTTATATTCCTTTTGAAGTTTTTATTATAAAAAAATTGAAATTTATTAATGCTGAACAGGTAAAAAAAGAAGAAGGAAAAGAAATCCTTTCAAAGTTAAAACCTTCAGATATTGTAGTTATATTGGATGATAAAGGAAAGGAATTTACTTCAACAGCTTTTGCTTCTTTCCTTGAGAATAAAATGGCAATCGGGAACAAAAGATTGGTTTTTATTATTGGCGGTGCATACGGGTTTTCAGAAGAAGTTTATTTGAGGTCAAATGAAAAGGTCTCTCTTTCGAAAATGACATTTTCTCACCAATTAATAAGATTAGTTTTTATGGAACAAATTTACAGGGCATTTACAATAATTAAGGGCGAACCTTATCACCATATTTGAATTCCAGGGAAATTATAAAAATATATTTTGTGTTGTGTTATTGAAAAAAAATAATAAATTTGCGCTTCTAAAAATTTGTAACAAAAAGAAATAACTTTAATTAAAAATGCATTTACAAAAAGAAGACAAACAAAAGATTTTTACCAAATATGGAAAGTCCCAGGGCAATACAGGTTCCCCGGAAAGCCAGGTAGCATTATTCACCAATCGGATCAATCATCTGACTGAACACCTGAAGGCAAATCAGCAAGACTTCAGCACACAACGTGCACTTTTAAAATTGGTAGGCCAGCGAAGAAGGCAACTCGATTATCTGAAAGAAGTAAATATAGAGCGTTATAGAAATATCATCAAATCGCTGAATTTAAGAAAATAAAAGGCAATATTAATTGCCTTTTTTTGTATGTTATTAAAACAATTAAGCTGAAAAAATATTTTATATGTATAACCTGATACAAAAAACGATAGATATTGGTAACGGAAGAATAATAACTCTCGAAACTGGTAAAATTGCAAAACAAGCTGATGGTTCAGTATTGGTTAAGATTGGAAAAACCATGCTACTTGCCACTGTGGTATCTGCAAAGGAAGCAAAAGAAGATACTGACTATATGCCTTTATCTGTAGAATACAAAGAAAAATTTGCTGCAATGGGACGTTTTCCTGGTGGTTTTATGAAAAGAGAAGCCAGGCAATCAGATTATGAAGTTCTTGTTTCCCGATTGGTCGATAGAGCATTGCGTCCCTTATTCCCGGATGATTTTCATGCCGAAACATTTGTAACTATAAACCTTATCTCAGCAGATAAAGATATTATGCCCGATGCATTGGCAGGATTAGCGGCCTCTGCCGCCTTAAGTGTTTCCGATGTTCCTTTTAAAGGCCCGATTTCCGAAGTCAGGGTTGGTCGTATAAATGGTCAGTTTATTATTAATCCAAGCTTTGCCGAACTTAAAGATTCGGACATGGACATAATGGTAGGGGCTACTTTAGATAATATACTTATGGTTGAAGGCGAAATGAACGAGGTAAGTGAAGAAGACATGCTTGAAGCTATTAAAATAGCTCATGAGGAAATTAAAAAACATTGTAAGGTGCAAATTGAACTCGCCGAGATGGCAGGTAAGTCCCAGAAACGAGATTATTCTCATGAAGTAAACGATGAAGAATTAAAAAAACAAGTTCATTCAGAACTTTACGACAAAGTTTACGCAATTGCCAAATCATTTTTGCCAAAACATGAGCGTGGAGATTCTTTTAAGAAAATAAAAGAAGATTTCATGCTCAACATTCCTGAAGAAGAACAGGAAGTAAAAAAAATGATGATCGATAGATATTACCACGAAGTTGAGAAACAGGCAATGCGAAACCTCATTCTCAATGAAGGTATCCGGCTTGATGGCCGAAAAATGAATGAAATCAGGCCAATCTGGTGCGAAATCGATTATCTGCCTGCTGCGCATGGTTCCGCAATTTTTACCCGTGGTGAGACACAATCCTTAACTACTGTTACCCTTGGTACAAAATTAGACGAAAAAGTTATAGATGAAGTAATGATCCAGGGAACCGAAAAGTTCGTATTACATTATAATTTCCCGCCTTTTGCTACCGGAGAAGCCAAACAATCCCGTGGCATAAGCCGTCGTGAAATAGGCCATGGTAATCTGGCACACCGGGCTTTGAAAAATATGGTTCCGAATGGGCCAGAAAACCCATACACAATAAGGGTTGTATCCGACATTTTAGAATCGAATGGTTCATCTTCTATGGCTACAGTTTGTGCAGGGACATTAGCTCTCATGGATGCCGGTGTTAAAATTAAAAAACCTGTTTCCGGGATAGCTATGGGGCTAATTACTGATACGGCCTCAGGAAAATATGCAATACTTTCCGATATTCTTGGGGATGAAGATCATTTGGGTGACATGGATTTTAAGGTCACAGGTACCAAAGATGGAATTACTGCCACGCAAATGGATATTAAAGTGGATGGCCTTTCTTATGAAATTATGGTAAAAGCACTTCAACAGGCTAAAGAAGGCAGAATGCATATTCTCGGGAAAATAACAGAAGTTATTGCCGAACCAAGATCCGATTATAAACCTCATACTCCGAGAATACAGCAAATTTTTATTCCACGTGAAAGTATAGGTGCAGTTATAGGACCGGGAGGTAAAGTTATCCAGGAAATTCAAAGGGTTACCGGTTCAACTATTGTTATTGAAGAAATTGGTAACCAGGGAGTGGTTGATATTTTTGCAGAAAACAAAGAGGCTATTGATGCAGCATTAAGGTGGGTTAAAGGTATTGTTGCATTACCAGAAGAAGGTGAAATTTACAAGGGCAAGGTAAAATCGATCATGGCATATGGGGCGTTTGTGGAAATTCTTCCCGGAAAGGATGGCCTGTTGCATATTTCAGAAATCGACTGGAAAAGAGTTAATAAAGTGGAAGATGTGCTGAAAGAAGGCGATGAAATTGAAGTGAAATTAATAGAAATTGATAAAAAGACAAATAAACTTAAACTGTCCCGCCGCGTTCTTCTTCCAAAACCTGAAAAAGAAAATAAAGAATAGCCTGGAATTTGCCTTATTTTATCTTAATTTGATTTTTAGAAAATCCTGACTATACAGGTGACATAGACTATAGGCCGATAAGATATTAGAAAATAAAAATCAGGCAAACAATTTTCTTAAAGTTCGGAAAAGAGGAATATCTTAAAATCCTTTTCTTAAGCATAACACTCATATAGTTTTTATTTACTTTTCTATTGCAAGTATATTTTGAACCTTGTTTAGCCTCGAATATTTCTTCCTTCAATCTAATGGACTACAGTCTTCCTGCTTGAATATTTACAAATAATCTGATATTCCTTGATTTTTTCTTTCCTTCAATAAAACAGATTCTTTTTCTCAAATTACAGATAATTACTATTTTTGAGAAAAGTATTCTCTGTGAGAACCTTACTAAAAAATATTATACTATTTTTAATTTTTTCACCGGTTTCTGGTTTCGGCCAGTCAAATTATCCTCCTTGTATAGCCTATGATAATAAAGGCAAAGATACTATACGTTCCATAAATTCACATAGTAATATTTTATATGCCGGCATTGACAACCCGATAGAATTGGTAAAGAAAAATGTCCCTTTTAAAAATATTATTGTTGAATGCACCAGAGGGATGACAATGGAAGACAGCCTGAACTATATTGTTATGCCATCAAAACCCGGAACTACACTAATTTCAATCTATCAATTCGACAAAGGTGATACGGTTTTATATTTTCAAAAAGCCATGCAGGTCAAGTCGCTTCCACAACCATACATTACACTCGAAATGGTTAAATTAACTGAATTAGAATTTCTTTCAAAACAACTTTTATTAAAGAATAGACATTTCGAAGTTCATTTATCTGAAGATTTTGTCGATGACAGCCAATGGTTTACTGTTAAGGAAATTACTATTGGTTATCCATTTGGAAAGCTATATGTGACAAAATCATGTGAAAGCAATACTCTGTCCGATGATATTTTAAAAGCTATCAACAAGCTCCCCCAGGGAACTGAAGTAACATTTATATTTACCATTTCCGGTGAAGGGGATTTATTTAAACGTATGGGACCAATAAGGATGAAAGTGCGTTGAAATTTTTCTTGGTGACTTTAAACTAATTTCTATATAAAAAATAATATTGAATGATGAATATCTATTTTAGAATAATGAAATCTTTTACTTCATAAACCAAAATTAGTTATTCGATATTCAAAATTCACGACAAAATAAATTACAGAGAAGCAGGATTAATAAAAATTTATTATTATGAATAAATTTCGGTTTCATTGTCTTCAGCATGTTAATTACGAAAATCCCGGATTTTTAAAAGAGTGGATTGAAAATAAAAACCAAATACTTACCTGTACAAATTTTTTTAATGGAGATAATTTACCACTGCATGAAGATTATGATGTATTAATAATCATGGGAGGTCCAATGGGTGTTTATGATGAAAATTTATACCCCTGGCTTAAACAGGAAAAAAAATTTATTGGTGAATCCATTGCAAAGAATAAAAAAGTTATAGGAATTTGTTTGGGAAGTCAGTTACTTGCCAATGTCCTGGGCTCTAAAGTATATCCTAATCTGGAAAAAGAAATTGGATTTTTCCCTGTTTTTAAGAAATCTTATAATTTTATAATGAGTGGGTTTCCTGAATCTGCAATTGCATTTCACTGGCATAGCGATACCTTCGATTTACCAAAAGGTTCACTGCTACTTGCCAGCTCCGATATATGTCAGAACCAGGCTTTTTCATATAATTCAAATGTTTTGGGGCTTCAATTTCATTTAGAAATAACTGAAAGTTTAATTCAAGGATTAATTAAAAACAATAAACATGAATTGATTAAAAAACCTTTTATTCAGACTTAGGAAAATATAATCAAAGGCTTTAGCTATATACCAACCTGTAATTTGCTTATAGAAGATTTGGTTGAAATATTTTTAAACCAGTAATTAACTCAATTTTAAAATCTTTTTACATACCTGTGACAATAAGGTGTTTCCCCATTATGTTCGTAATATTTCTGATGATAGTCTTCGGCAGTATAAAATGTTTCAGCTTTAACAATTTTAGTAGCAACATCATATCCTTTCGACTGAAGAATTTTAATTAATTTTTCAGAAATTACTTTTTGTTCCTCATTAAGATAAAAAATGGCGGAACGGTATTGATCTCCCATATCAGGTCCCTGACGGTCGACCTGAGTGGGATCATGGATTTCAAAAAATAGCCTGGCCAATTCTTCAAATGAAGTTTTGGACGGATCGAAAGTTACTTCTACAGCTTCTGCAAAACCTGTTGTATGACTGCATACTTCTTTATAAGTAGGGTTTTTTGTGTGACCTCCAATATATCCAACACAGGTTGAAATTACTCCATCCGCTTTTTGTAAATAATATTCCATTCCCCAAAAGCATCCTCCGGCAAAAATGGCCTTCTCTGAATTTAAGCCTGAAGGATTATCCGGAATAAAATTCATGGAAATTGAATTGACGCAATGACGAGTATTCTTAGAGGTGAAACCTTCTCCTTTAAAAACATGTCCGAGATGTGCACCACAATTGGCGCATTCAATTTCAGTACGAATGCCATCAGGATCAGGAATACGCTTTATAGCTCCAGGGACTTCATCGTCGAAACTCGGCCAGCCACAACCGGCATCGAATTTATCTTTCGATTTGTACAAAGGTGCATTACACCGTTTACAAACATATGTGCCTTTTTGGTTAAACTTATCGTATTTCCCGGTAAATGGAGCCTCGGTGCCTTTGTTTACAATTACTCTTTCTTCTTCGGGTGTTAATTTATTATAATTCATATTTGTATTTTGTGAACATGCAATAAAATTAATAGTTAGAATTCCAACAACAATTAAATTTCTTCTTGTATCCATCAGTTGTAATTTTTTTAATAAACAAATTACAAACAGATAAGTTTTAATTGAATGGAAAATCTTAATTTATAAACTTCATTTCATTAACAGATTCTGCATATTCTTTGCTTTTGTTCATTATACAGAAAAACCTGTTATAATCGAATAAAATAGCATTTAATTTATAACACATTTAAAGGAACTGCAATATTTCATTCCAAAAGAAATAAAATATTAAAATTAAAATGATGTTCATGAAATTTTGAATAGGGGTAACTTAAAAGTGAAATGTTATAAATAAAAGCAAAAATAATTAGTGTATTTGTAACTTTTATTTTTAAAACTGTTTGAATCTTTCGTAAAATTTTATTCTATTTGTATGACGTTTATTTTAGATTTTAAAAGAAATCTTAATATGGTTTCCAATACAATGATTGATAAAAAATTATCGTATACCGGTGCGATTAAAAATCTGGTTGCATTGGATTGTATTGTTTTTGGTTTTGATAATGAACAGCTAAAGTTATTATTGGTAAGACGTAAAATTGAACCACAGAGAGGCAACTGGTCTTTAATGGGTGGCTTTTTACAGCCTGATGAAAGTCTCGATGAAGCAGCCAGAAGGATTCTTTTTATTTGGACCGGACTCAATAACGTTTACCAGGAACAATTATTTTCTTTTGGAAATATTAATAGGGATCCTGTTGAAAGAGTAATATCAGTGACTTACTATGCACTTATAAAAATTAATGATTACGATCGCGAAATAGTAAAACAAAATGGTGCGGAATGGTTTCCTGCTTCAAGTCATCCGAAACTGATATTCGATCACAACGATATGACGATGATGGCTTTAAACCGACTTCGCCGCAGATGCAGGACCCAACCGATAGGGTTTGAATTACTTCCCGAAAAATTTACAATTCCTCAATTACAAAGTCTTTACGAAGCCATTCTTATGCAAAACCTTGATAAAAGAAATTTCAGAAAAAAATTATTGGCTATGAATCTTCTCGACAAGCTCGAAGAAAAAGATAAAGAAAATTCTAAAAAAGGCGCTTTCCTTTACAGGTTTAATAAAGAAAGATACGAACAATTGACCAGTAACGGATTTAGTTTTGAAATTTAGTGTTTCTTCAGTTTTAGCCACAAAAGCATACCCAATCCGAATACCAGCATAATTATTCCGGAAAACAGGTTGACGTTAATTCCGAAGGATTTGCTATACATTGTTGCATCCGGCAAAGTAAAAAGTCCATAAATCGTCAGCAATAATCCCAGAATTGAAAACATCAAACCAATTGGTAATTTTACATCTATGCCCATAATAATTTAATTTTTATTTACCAAAACAAAATTGTTAAAATAGTTGCAAGAACAAGGACTAAAATTGCCAATGTTGTTGAACGCCTGTACCATGCCACTTTTTCTTCAATAACTTTAGGAGTAAGAGAATAAACAAGACCTACTAATTTTTCATCAGACATTTTTCGCTGAGTAGACAATGAAATACCAACTGTTAAAATGGTGCTTGTGCTAAATGCAAAAATTGCTGTCCAGAAATTTTGTGCCATTTCAACAGGGTAAATATGAAGTACACCTAACCAGCCACCTTTTACAAGAGTATCAGATCCTGCAGGAATAGTTAATCCATGATGCACCAATGCAATAAGAAAACCTGCCAATAATCCGGTGAATGCTGCATGACCTGTAGTTCGTTTCCAGAACATGCCCAAAAAGATTACTGCAAATAAAGGAGCATTAATCATGGAAAAGATCGTCTGCAAAAAATCCATAATATTTCCAAAAAGACTCGCTATATATGCTGCAGCAATACTTACAATAACTCCAAAAATTGTTGCAATACGACCAACGTTTAAATAATGTTTGTCATCAGAATCTTTATTTCCGGTAACAGGTCGAATATAGCTTTGGTAAATATCATAAGTCCATACCGTGTTAAAAGCAGAAACATTTCCAGCCATGCCTGACATAAAGGATGCTAAAAGCGCCGTTATTCCCAATCCTAATACTCCTGCCGGTAAGTATTGTTTTAATAACATTATAATAGTATAATCGTAGATGGGTTTACCATCTTTTAAGGGTAGTACAAAACCTTTTCCCGGGTCATTCATCAGGACTAATGCTACTACACCTGGAATGATAATTAAGAACGGAACAAACATTTTGGGAATAGCACCGATCAGGGGTGTATTTCGTGCAGCAACTCTTGACTCTGCTGCCATTGCCCTCTGAACAATCAGAAAATTGGTACACCAGTAGCCGAAAGAAAGGACAAATCCCAAACCTGCAAAAATACCATACCATGCCACACCCATTGGATTTGTTGCCGCATGACCCGTATACTTCCAAGTGGTTGTCCATGTATCTGCTGCGTAACCTTTACCTGAAACAATTGGCGCAAGGTGTTCATGCAATCCAGACCATCCACCAACATCTTTTAAACTTAAATATACGATTGGTAACAAACCGAAAACAATTATAAAAAATTGCAAAACTTCATTATAAATTGCCGATGAGAGACCTCCCAAATAAGTATATCCTAAAACAATTGTTGCAGACAAAATAAGGCTTAGATGAAAATTCCAACCCAAAACTTTTTCCATTAAAATGGCCAGTGCATACATTGAAATTCCTGAGGCAAGAATAGTCATAACCGCAAAAAGAATTGCATTCAGCGCCCTGGTTTTTTCATCATATCTTAATTTTAAATATTCCGGTACCGAACGGGCCTTTGAACCGTAATAGAATGGCATCATAAACATGGCAAGAAAAACCATTGCAGGAATAGCCCCTATCCAATAAAAATGGGTGGTAAGCATACCATATTTTACCCCGGACCCTGTCATTCCCATTACTTCCAATGCTCCCAGGTTGGTAGAAATAAATGCCAATCCGGCTACCCAGGCGGGTATTGATCTGCCTGCTTCTAAAAAGGCATTTGCATCTTTCATATATCGTTTTAGTGCCCATCCAATTCCTAATACAAATGCAAAATAGATCAACATAACTGTATAATCGATCCATTCTAATTTAAAAATTTCCATAATTCAATATTTTAATATTCACGATAATTTATTCGTTACTATGTGACAAATATATAAATAATCGAAATAAAGCATCTTAAACATAAAAAACATTTTTTGTTTTATTACAATTGACTTTATTAAATTTTATAAATTTGCTTTTTAAAATTGTGCATTTATCCTGTCAATTGATTTTATTATTCAATATTGAAATTACACTACCTTAAAGCTTTGCTTGTTATTTCAATAATTCTCATTATTTTTACAAAGTCAAAATTTTAATGATGAAAAAAGCTTATGTTTTTCCAGGACAGGGAGCACAATTTGTAGGAATGGGCAAGGATTTATATGAAAATTCGGCATTGGCAAAAAACCTTTTTGAAAAAGCCAATCATATACTTGGATTTCATATAACAGACATAATGTTTGCTGGTACTGATGAAGATTTAAAGCAAACAAGAGTTACACAGCCAGCGATTTTCCTTCATTCGGTAATTTTGGCTAAAATCTTAGGTAAAAGTTTTAAACCAGATATGGTTGCCGGTCATTCTCTGGGAGAATTTTCTGCACTGGTGTCAATCGGTGCATTGACTTTTGAGGATGGCCTTGTATTGGTTTCGAAAAGGGCAATGGCTATGCAAAAAGCATGTGAGGCAGAACCTTCCACAATGGCTGCTATTCTTGGTCTTGATGATAATGTTATAGAAGATGTCTGTAAAAACATTTCCGAAATAGTCGTTCCTGCTAATTATAACAGTCCCGGGCAAATAGTAATATCCGGATCTATAGCTGGAATTGATAAAGCAATTGCCGAACTGACAGGAAAAGGTGCAAAAAGGGCTTTAAAACTACAGGTTGGCGGAGCATTTCATTCCCCTCTTATGGAGCCTGCACGCAAGGAATTGGCTGAGGCAATCAATGCTACCAGATTTGACAGACCTGTTTGTCCTGTTTATCAAAATGTAAATGCAAAAGCTTTTTCTGACCCTGAACAAATTAAACAAAACCTGATTTTGCAACTTACTGCCCCGGTTCGATGGACCCAGACTATATTGAATATGGTCACCGATGGCGCCACAGAATTCATTGAAGTAGGCCCCGGCAAAGTTCTTCAAGGGTTAATTAAGAAAATTAACAAAGACACAATAGCAGTTAGTGCTTAGAAAAAGAAGAACAACATGAAAGGGGCCTAAAAGCCCTTTTTTATTTTAAAATTGTTATTAATTAAAACTCATACAATGACAGATAAATTAAAAATTTAAATAGAAAAAATTTATGAATATTATATTGCATCATAAAAACTATTTTATTATCATTAAATGTTTCACAAAAAAAATGTCTTATGAAAGTTTTAAAATTTGGAGGCTCATCCATCGGAAGCCCGGAGCTAATTGAAAAAGTGAAAAAAATAATTTCACACCAACAAAAGCCAGTAATTATTATTGTTTCAGCTTTTGAAGGTATTACCGATCAATTAATTAAAATCAGCCATTTGGCTAAAGTTCGTAACCTTTTGTACCGTAATGAATTCCGAACTATTTCTGATAAACATATTGAAATTGCAAAAAAAATTGTATTAAAATCTCATCAGGATGAAGTTCTTAATAAAGTGAATAATTTATTGGCCGAACTTAGCGACATCCTGAATGGTGTATTTTTACTTCAGGATCTAACTGCAAAAACAGAGGATTTGATTTATAGTTACGGTGAAAAGCTTTCATCTTTTATTTTGGCCCATACAATTGAAAATGCAATTTATTATGACAGTGGCAGGCTAATTAAAACAGATTCAAATTTTGGTAAAGCCAAAGTTGACTATTCGATAACAAATGACCTGATTTCACCTGCATTTAAGAATTTATCTGGAGTAGCAGTAATGCCTGGTTATATTGCAACTAATTTATCAGGAGAAACTACAACGTTGGGCAGAGGGGGTTCTGATTTGACAGCTGCATTGATAGCTGCAGCTGTAAATGCTGAAGTACTTGAAATATGGACGGATGTTGAAGGATTTATGACGGCAGATCCAACAAAAGTACCTAAAGCAGTAGTAATTGAACAGATGAGTTATGCTGAAGCTGTGGAATTGTCACATTTTGGTGCGAAAGTAATTTATACTCCCACAATTCAGCCGGTTTATCAGAAAAACATACCCCTGGTAATCAGAAGCACTTTTAAACCTTCGTTGAAAGGAACTTTGATAAGCAATGTTACAGACATTACCTGTGAATCTTTGATTAAGGGCATTTCTTCAATCGATGATGTCACTTTGGTGACCATGCAGGGACCTGGAATGGTTGGCGTTCCAGGAATTTCCATGCGATTATTCGGCGCATTGGCAAAAGCAAAAGTGAATATTCTATTCATTACACAGGCATCGTCGGAGTATTCTATCACTATGGCAATATTGCCTGAATATATTGATGAGGCTTTAAAATCTATAAGTGAAGAGTTTTATAATGAACTTAACTTTAAGAATGAAGTCAGGGTCATTGCTGAAACAGGGCTTTCATTAATTGCAATTGTAGGGGAAAAAATGAAAAATACCCCGGGTATTTCTGCCACACTCTTTCGTGCCTTGGCCAGAAATGGTATAAATGTTATTGCAACAGCACAGGGTTCTTCTGAATTGAATATCTCAGTTGCCATTAAAAAAGACAGTCTTGTAAAAGCTTTGAATGCAATTCATGAAGGATTTTTCCTTTCACAATATAAAGAATTAAATCTTTTTCTTATTGGAACCGGAACAGTTGGAGGCGCATTGTTGGACCAAATTAACAACCAACACAGGAAGCTTAGAGAAAGCCATAAATTGAAAATCAATTTGGTTGGAATCCTGAATATTTTTCACATGGTTTTTAATGAAAGCGGCCTGAATACCTTAAATTTTGAAACTTTGATGGAAAAAGAAGGAACGGCTCCTGACCTGGATTTATTCATTAAAAAAATGATTTCGATGAATCTTAGAAACAGTGTATTTATTGATTGTACGGCAAGTCCGGAAGTTGCCTCAAAATATGCGGAGATTTTGAATTCGTTCATTTCGATAGTAACAGCTAATAAAATTGCCTGTTCATCGGATTACAATCATTATCTTCTTTTAAAAGATATTGCCCGGGGCAGGAATATCAAGTTTATGTACGAAACGAATGTTGGGGCAGGATTACCGGTTATTAATACCATAAATGATCTGATAAACAGCGGGGACAAAATATTAAAAATTGAAGCAGTGTTATCTGGAACATTGAATTTTATTTTTAATACAATTGGTTCAGAAATGCCATTGAGTTCTACTGTTAAATTGGCTAAAGAAAAAGGTTATTCAGAACCCGATCCACGCATCGATCTTAGTGGAACAGATGTTATCCGGAAACTGCTTATCCTCGCTCGTGAATCCGGTTATCCTCTTGAAAAGGAAGATATTCAAATCCATTCGTTCCTGCCTGCTGAATGTTTTGAAGGCAGTTTAGATGATTTTTGGAAATCATTAAAAAAACATGATGCCGATTTTGAAAAACGCAGGAAAATATTGGAAAGTCAGAAAAAGAGGTGGCGTTTTGTTGCAACTCTTGTCAATGGAAAAGCCAGCATAAAATTAGTTGAAGTCGATATGGACCATCCGGCATATTTTCTCGAAGGAAGTAATAATATTATTATCCTTACTACCGAGCGTTATAAAGAATTACCTATGGTGATTAAAGGTTATGGAGCAGGCGCCGGTGTAACTGCGGCTGGCATTTTTGCAGATATTCTGAGGGTTGCAAAAGTGTAATAATTTTATAAAAATTATTTTTGCAAAATTTTCTGTACATTGATAAAAAAGACAATATAAAGTTTTCCGGGATTATTCCGGTTTCAGGATGATCCCGGTATTTTGTCTTCCATCGATCTTGATTATTAAAGGTTTGTTGAACCGAACCACTTTTAAATACTTGCTTTCATAATGCACGGGTTGTTTAGCCAGATAATCTGAATCTAAGAAACCGTCGTTTATATATGGGTTCACTGTCATATATCCAACCCGAAAAGAAGTCAGGTTTTGGAAAAAATGTGTTCCCTGGCTGGGATCTATCCTGTAATTTTCCAATCCCGCTTCAATGATAATCCTTGCTTCAGTAATTTGCGCCCACTTAACCGGAATTCCAAGCCACGGATCATTTGATCCCCATCTACCCGGGCCAGCTAAAATATAATTTCGTTTTTCATCTCTCAACATTAAATTAATTTTTTCAATTTCTTCAGCAATTTTTGAATTATCTGAAGGTTTGAATGATTCCGGTTTAACATAAACAAAATCGCAAATGCCCTGGAATAGACCATTTCCCATAGCCTGTTTTGAATATACAAGAGATAATTTTGGTTCATAATTTTCAATTTTAACTTCTAATCCCTGATCAATTTCTACAACAGGCCTGATTTGCAGAAAATAAAAAGTTTTCAATTCACCGGGCATGGTATCAAGATCAATGGCAAATTCAATTTCAATCGGGTTATTCATCTCCTTTTGTCCGATTTCAAGAAGTTCTTTTAACACCGAGGCAAGCGGAAAAACATTATGATTAAGTATATTTGAAAAAGTTATTACTTTTTTGCCACCTTCAACCGGTAAATCAGTTATATTATGGCTTTCAATATCGTAATACGAAACTGCATTTTTTATAGCTCCGTCATTTTCCGCATCATTAATTTTCAGCTTCAAAATATTTACTTTGTCATCGACCGATGGATGCCAGTCTTTGGGGTCAAGATTCAGGGCATAAAATGTTTTTTGAGTTTCGCGTAAAACCATTTCAGGATTTGATAATTGAAGCACTTTTTTAGGATATTTTGGTGAAAACCTCAAACCTGCTCCTCCTTCAACAATATATTTTCCCAAACCATAGGCTATATTGGCAACACCATCTTCAGGCGTTTCAGGTTTAATGGGATAAAAATTAACTGAACGTGCAACCCCGCTGATGGCAGGGTAATAACAATTCCTGTATGTCCGTCCGCAAACTTCCTCCAAAATTATTCCCATTTTTTCCTCATCAATAATATTCGATGTGGCAGACATATAGGTTTTACTTACTCCGAAATAAACGGAAGCATACACACATTTTACGGCATCAGCCACCAACTGAACAGTTGCATCCACATTGCCATGAACATGGGGTATCATATAAGTTGAATAAATGCCTGCAAATGGCTGGTATTGCGTATCCTCAAGTTTACTTGATGAACGTATGGCAATGGGCTTCTTTATGCTTTCGACAAAGCTTTTCAAATCGCTTTTTAGACGATTGGGCAAATTGGCTTTTACAAAATGTTTCAATATTTCTTCATCTGGTATATCAGAAAGTCCAACCTTATAAAGATTATTTAATTCCATGAATTCATCAAATAGATCGGTTGTTATCACAACGGTCCTGGGAATTGAAATTTGAATATTTTCAAACTTTTTATGAAGATTATATTTTTTAATTATGGAATCCACAAAAGCCAGTCCACGTCCTTTTCCACCTAACGAACCTTCACCAATCCGGCTGAAAGTAAGATATTCATCAAAACTTTTTTTATCGAACGAAGCTATTACTCCTCTGCCTTTGCTAAAACGGTAATTTGAAATGGCATCGTAAATATATGCCCTTACCTGATCGGGAGTTTCGAAATCGGCAACCTGGAATGACCTGAATAGCCTGCCAATAGCGAAAAGAGCACGGGCATTTAACCATTTTGATATCTCATTTCTATTAGCATGGTAAACCAAAACATTATCGGGAATTTCAAGAATTACATGCTGTAATTCAGCCAGATCAGATGCTTTGGCCACATCTTTTTTTGTTTCAGGATCGGTAAAAACAAGTTCACCAAAACCAAAATTTTCAAGAATATAATTGCTTAAATCGCGGGATAATGTTTTTGAAAGTTTATGAACAAATCCTGCATTTAATTCTTTTGCTTTTTTTTCATTTGATGCATCCGACGATTGAAAAAGGAAAGGCATATGAGGGTCATTTTTGCGGACCAACTTGCAAAGTTCGAACCCCTCGCGGGTTTCGACAAAGCGTTGATTGTTCTTTTTATAACTAATATCAGAAACAATACCTAACATTTGATGTCCAAATTTATTATACAAAGCCTGGGCATCATCATAAGTTTTTGCGAGCAAAATTTTCGGACGGCCGCGTAAACGAAGCATTTTTTGGTGTTCATTCAATCCTTCCTGCATAAAATTCCTGCTCTGCCTGATAACTATTTTATAAAGTGCAGGTAAAATCTGAGAAATATAACGTACCGAATCTTCAACCAGTAAAATTGTCTGAACGCCAACCTGCAAAATATCATGTTCTGCATTCATTCTGTCTTCGATAAGCTTAATAATTGCCAGCAATAAATCGGCATTGCCCAGCCAGCAAAAAACATAATCGATGGCCGATAAATCCTCATTTTGTAAACGAAATGAAACTTCTCTTGAAAACTGGGTCAGGATTACAATTGGAATACTCTGGTACTGTTTTTTAATAAGATTTGCAAGTCCGAAGGGTTCGGTGTCGCCAATATTCAACATCAATATAACAAGGTCAATATTGTCTGTTTGAAGAATTTCAAAAGCCCTTTTTGCTGTATTGGCCTGGATTAAAATGGGAGGAAAACGCATGCTGAGTTCGGTGTACTCATTAAAAATTTGTTCATCGATACGGCCATCTTCTTCGAGTATAAAAAAATCATAATTGCTGCAAATCAGCAATACACGGTAAACCCTTCGTTGCATAAGTAAATTGAAAGCAGTATGATGAAACTCTAAATGCTGGGCATCAAAAAATTCCGGTTGCATAGGTACTCCTGAATTTCAGTTATTTTACTAAGTTACGGAAATTTAAAAAAATTATTATATGATTTTTCTGAATTAGAAATCAGAGTTATTATCAATTTTCATTTAATAGCATGTTAAAGACAAACCGAAAGCTTTTTTATAAGTTAATTTTTACTTAATTTTATTCAAATATTAATTTCAAAATCAAAGCCATGTCAAAATCTAAAGACGAAAAGAAATCGAAAAAAGATTCCGGGAAAGAATCAAAAAAAATAAAAAAAGAAAAGAAAAATGGTAAACTGACCAACGAATATTATTTGGCAGAGCTCGGTAAACTCCAGATTGAACTAGTAAAACTCCAGGAATGGATTAAAAATAAAGGTTTAAAGATTGTGCTCATTTTCGAAGGAAGGGATGCAGCCGGAAAAGGCGGAGTGATTAAACGAATTACTGAAAGTTTAAATCCTCGTTACTGCAAGGTTGTGGCATTGGGTGTGCCGACAGAAAAAGAAAAAACCCAGTGGTATTTCCAGCGTTATGTCCCGCATTTGCCTGCTGCCGGTGAAATGGTATTGTTCGACCGAAGCTGGTATAACCGCGCAGGAGTAGAACATGTTATGAGATTTTGCAGCGAAAAAGACTATGAGGAATTTCTCCTCTCCTGCCCCGAATTTGAAACATTGATTATCCGTTCCGAAATAATTTTAATAAAATACTGGTTTTCCGTGAGCGATGAAGAACAGGAAAAACGATTTCAGGAAAGAATTAACGACCCAACAAAACATTGGAAAATAAGTCCCATGGATATCGAGTCGAGAAAGCACTATGTCGATTACAGCATTGCAAAAGATAAAATGTTTTCCCACACCGATACCAAGCAATCGCCCTGGTATGTTGTGGAAGCTGATGATAAAAAGAGGGCCAGGTTAAATTGTATCAGCCATTTGTTATCGCTGATCCCATACAAGGAAATACCTTATAAAAAAATTGAAGTCCCGCATCGCCAGGACAACAGCAATTATGTGAGGCCGCCAAAAGACACCCAGACTTATGTGCCGGCTGAGTACTAAAGATTTTATTTCATACCAGAAAAAATGTTTTTGAGGATTAACGAATATCAATTCAATGTCGTTTAATTAAGTAAAAAACTAAAATGAAGTTGTCATTGCGAGGAACGAAGCAATCTCTTTATCAACAGATTACTTGGCTACGCTCGTAATGACGACCTTAATTAAACGACATTGAATATCGATTGATGATTTCTGATTTTAGAAGTGTAAGAATTTCACAAGTCCGAAATCGTTTATCCCTGGTCGGTATCCAATTTAAGAAGTTTTCTTATAAGCACTGTATAATTTTTTTTCTCCTAACTTTCTTAATATCATTATCGGATGGAATAAGATGATTCGATTAAATTCATTTTATTTATCATTCAGCAAATCAAATACTTTTTCAACCTTTTCTTCCAAAGGCAATATTCCATCAATCCAGTTAATCCGGAAACCTTCCCGTTCCATCTTGCGAAACCAGGTCATCTGGCGTTTCGAAAATTGATGTATGGCAATATTGAGCTGGTTAAACATTTCATCGTAAGTAAGCTGTTCTAATAGATACAATGTTACAAACTTGTATTCCAAACCATAATAAATTAAATCTTCAGGTAAAATATTTCGGTCAAGAAGCTGTTGCACTTCTTCAATTAATCCATTTTTAATCCTCGTTTTCAACCTTTCGGTTATCCGTTGTTTTTGAAATTCCCTATCAAATTTTACACCTACAACCAGGCTGTTTATTTCGGGATAATTGGTTTGTTCTTCAGCATGTTCTTTATGGTAAATTTCAATTTCAACAGCCCTGATAAGTCTTTTGCGGGTTATCGTGTCGGTTGTATTGTGAAGTTTTCTGTATTTAGAAAGCAATTTGGAAAGTTCTTCATCCGGTTTATTACTGAGTTCGTTTCTAAGCGGCAAATTTACCGGCACTTTAAGCATCTTGTATGATTTCAAAACCGATTCGATGTATAAACCCGAACCTCCGCATAAAACAGGCACTTGCCCGGCTAAAGTAATCGATTTAAAAACATCGAAAAAATCATTTTGATATTCATATAAATTATATTTGTCGCCGGGATCGCAAATATTAATAAGGTACGATTTTACCAATTGTCCTTCCACGATATAATCCCTTAAATCCTTACCTGTGCCGATATCCATATATCGGTAAACCTGTCGGGAATCGGCGCTTATTACCGCAGAACCAAGTTTGGAAGCTATATTTGCCGCAAGGGTTGTTTTACCACTTGCAGTTGGCCCGAGAATAGTTATAAGATTGTATTTCATTGAAGGATTATTTCGGATAACATTAAGAAATTATCGTATGTAAAAAAATTATACATTTGTTTTGGATTTGTGAGAGACTGGTTATCAAAACAATTTAAATTTTTAAGCTTTAATAATAAAATGAAATCCAAAATTAAGAAAATATGGAAAAGGATATGGCAAATAAACTTTCAACCCTATTCTGAATGGGAAATAATAAACTCTGAACCGAATTCAAAATCTTTGCTTCTCGGGGAATTTATATTTCCAATTACCATAACCATTGCTTTAACAACATTTGCCGGAAATATATTTGCGATGAGTACGAATAATTACACTTTTTTATATGTATTGATTAAAACCATATCCGTTTTTTGTACGTCATTTTTTACGTTTTATGTTTCAACTCTTCTTGTTTATGAAATTAATCTGAAGCTTGGATTTTTAAAAGATTATAGAAAAATTTTTATTCTTTTTACCTATTCATTCTCAGTATTCTGGACCGCTTTAATAATTTCTGGAATCCTCGCCGATTATAAAACACTTGGAAGTTTCCTTAAATTTCTTGGCTTGATCGGTATTTACCCGTTCTGGGTTGGACTTGATATTTTACTTAATATTCCCATTGAAAAGAAAAATAAATTTTTCATTTTATCACTGACAATTGTAGTGATAGTTTATTTTCTGATCGACTGGTCCTTTGGTTTAATATTAAGAGCTGTATATTTTGCAGGATTGTTAACTTAATTTAACATGATTTCGATGCAAAAAAAGATAAAAAACAATAAATCATTAATCTTTCTTTGTCTTGAAACAAAGAAAGTTACAAATAAAATTCAAGAAATAATGAAGCTTTTACACATAAGCCTGCACACTCTCGCCATTTTTTCCTGCTTACATACTTTCCCGCCAAAGGCGGGATTAAATTATAATTCCATTTCGACTGCGTGCTTGTTTGAGCGAAGTCGGAGACAGAGCAAGTTTACGCAGTCAAGTCTTTTTACTCACTTCGTTCGTGAGAACACTTCGTTTAGTTCTTTGGTTCGTTTCTTTTTTGACGAACTTTTCTCATGACCGTAGGGAATAAAAAAGAAATGAATATAAAATGCAGAAAATTAAAAATATTACAAGTTTAACTAAATCAAACTCTCATCAATTAAAAAAACATGCAATCCGAAAGGCCCAAAATAGAAATCAAAAACAAGAAAGCTTCTTTTGAATATGAATTTCTTGAACGCTATACTGCGGGAATTAAGCTTACAGGGACTGAGATAAAATCTATCAGGGCCGGAAAAGCGAACCTGGTCGATGCATATTGTTATTTTACAAATGGTGAACTCTATGTAAAGGGAATGAATGTTGCAGAATATGAATGGGGAAGTTATAGCAATCATGAGCCCTATCGCGATCGGAAATTACTTCTTAGGAATAAAGAGCTTACAAAATTATTTAGAAAATCGCAGGAAAAGGGACTTACGATAATAGCTTATCGTTTATTTGTGAATGAAAAAGGATTGGCGAAGCTCGACATTGCATTGGCAAAAGGGAAAAAGCAATATGATAAGCGGCAGGATTTAAAGAAGAAAGATGCCAAACGCGAAATCGATAAAATGATGAAAGTTTAATTTCTCATTTATTTTCATAAACAGGAAAAGGTACAATAGCCCCAAACTGGTAAATCAACACCTTTTTTGAGGTAAGTAAATCGCCCTTCCATATTGCATTTACGACTGCCGCATCAGGTATCCGGTAAAAAAGATGATTCTTGATAGGAGGTATGGCATTTTGAAGCCATTCATTCAGCCCTTTTGAGCGGCCGTCCTTTTCAAATGTCAAAAACACTGGGGTTGCTGAAGATACCGTCCGGTCTGATATTCCGGATTTTGTGGAAAACCTGAATATTTCAAACTGGCTTTCCCTGGTAATTGCGACAGGTGTGTAACTAAACCATGAAACATGGAATTCAGTAGTACGGCGTCCTATAAATAAATCCAGGTAATCTTCCTCAATTTTCTTCATCATATCCAAATCGGCTTTGAAAACTTCCACGTCCGGAAGAGTTTCATCTTCCGCTAAAATCATTTCAAAACGTCGTTGCCGGATTTTCATGATCACATTGGCAGCTTCATGGGCTTTTTCTTTAATGCTTTTTGAAACAGTCTTTGGCTTAATTACAGGCACTTTTATGCTTAATGAATCTTTAATAATAGTTTTATAAAAAGTATCTGCTGATTCAGAATAAAAACCCTGCATCGACATTTCCCTAAAATCAGGAACTGTTTCAGGGTTTTTTGGTATTACTACCGGATTAGGTAAATCAAGGGCCGGAATTGATGGATTGAGAATTATTCCTGCTTTCGTTAAATCGAATAAAGATTTGTAATCGAAACCTTTTTCTGTCTTTAGTGCATACATTTCATCCGGATCCGGTTCACTTAAAGGAATAATATTTATGCTGTCGATTTTCCATTCAATGCTGTTTTCTTTTGGCGCTCCTTTAATTCCCAGGAATTCTTCAGCATAGGCAAAATAGGGACCAGAATAAATATTGGTACTTTTTGTAACAACTTTAATAGCAAGAGTTGTTCTGGGTAATGAATAAACAAACAGGCCCTCTGCACTTTTTAACGGAATTTCCCCGACTTTTTGAACAGAAACTATACCCTGGCTAAATAAAAAAGATGATAAAAAAAACAGTTTAAAAAATAAGAAAGTGTTAATTGTCCTCATTTTTAGAATATTTTATTTTTAAAAATGCTTTTGCAATATACTGTATAATATTGGAAGCTATTAAGGCTTCCTGTCCTAAATCTTCAACAGCCAGATCGCCTGCCATGCCATGAAGAAATACTCCGGTTAAGGCTGCCCGTTGGGGTTCATAACCCTGCGATAACAAAGATACAATAATACCGGTTAAAACATCACCGGCACCGGCAGTTGCCATACCTGCATTTCCAGTAGGATTGAAATGGCACGATCCATCCGGAAAAGAAATACATGTATAGCGGCCTTTAAGAATTATTACAACACCTAATTCTTTCGACATATATTGTTGCTTTATCAGCCTTTCGAAATTATTTTCAGAAGCTCCAAAAAGACGATCGAATTCGCCCGGATGTGGTGTAAGGATAGAATTTTTTGGAATATTTTTTATCCATTCTTTGTTCAAAGCAAAAATATTAAGTGCGTCAGCATCAATAACCAGAGGCTTTTCAGATTTTTTTATAAGTTCAATAAGTAATGACTGAGTTTTTTTGTCTTTTCCAATTCCAGGACCAATTCCAATTGCAGAAAATTTTGAAATATCAGGAATTGAGGTGATAAAAGATTTTTCTTCATCATTGCTTACAAGGGCTTCAGGAAATGAAGAATGAATAATGTTAGATAAGCTGTATGGAACATGAACAGTAACCAAACCACAACCTGATCTCAAACAAGCCTTTGATGTAAGCACAGCAGCGCCAGCCATTCCAGTACTCCCTGCAAAAATAAGTGAATGTCCGAAAGTTCCTTTATTCCCGAATTCAGGTCGTTTCTTTATAACAATGTTTTCTAAACCTGTTAAATACCAATCGGTTTGAAGCTGATGAATTATGTTTGGATGTAAACCTATATCTAACAAATGCCATTGTCCCACAAAATTTGAATTTTCAGCAAAAAAGAAAGAAAGGAAAGGAAACTGAAATGTCAAAGTGTGATGAGCATTAAAACCAATGGATTCATTTGTATTATTCTCGCCAGAAAGTCCGGAGGGAATATCTATCGCTATTTTTGCCCCGGGACAATGGTTGAGATACTCAATTGTTTCGGCAAAAATTCCATCCGGTTGCCTTGTTAATCCAGATCCAAACAAAGCATCTATTATAATATCGTCTTTATATATTTGAGGAAACTGGTCAGATGAATTTATTTCAATTATTGGCACTGTGCTGTTCAGGGTTAACCATTCTAAGTTTTGAGCTGCATCTGGTGATAATTTGTTCCCTCCTTTAACCAGGAACACCTCAACCTTAAAATCTTTTGCTTTAAGGAGCCGGGCAATAGCAAGCCCATCGCCTCCGTTATTTCCGGATCCTGTAAAAATTTTAAAAGTCCGGTTCCGGTCATATTTTTTAAAAAGCCAGTTAGAACATTGAATTGCAGCCCGCTCCATAAGATTTATGGAAGCTATCGGTTCGTTTTCGATCGTAAACCTGTCTATTTCCCTTTGTTGGTCAGATTTAAATATTTTCATTAAAAATTATTGAGAAATGAAATTATTATCAAATTTATAATAAACTAACATATAATATTTCAAAATTTTAAATAGATAAAGAACTATACTTTGTTCAATTTGTTTAAATTAATCAGATTAATATAATATAATTGTTTCAATAATGATTGTAGCAATTAGCTTAGACCATCTTTTAAAAAATTCAGATAAAATATTTAATAATTTATAAATCTTTGATAAGATTTACCGATTTTATTATATTTGAAAATGTTTAACTTTGGCTTTAGTAAAATACATTGATTTAATATAAAGCTTTTTCAAAATACTTATTAATGAAATATCTGTTTTCCATAGCATTTCTCCTTGTTTTCAATGTACTTCTATTTGATTTATATGCTGCCCCAGTAAATATCGACAGTTTAAAAGATGTTTTAAAGAAAGCAGATGATACTAAAAAACCTGAACTGTATCTGAAGATTGCCAAAGGATATACTGAAAGGAGAAGTTATGATGAATCTATAGACTATCTTAATAAAGCAATAAAATTATCTGGCGGACATGAAAAGAATGAAATTATTATGAGAGTTTATTATGCTCTCGGTGATAATTATCTGTATAAAAATGACTTTGATAATACATTTAAATGTCTTTTTAAATCTCTTGAAATTGCAAATGCGATCAGTGAAAAGGAATTTCAATTAGAAATATATTTACTTATTGCCCAAGGATACCAATACAAATTTAATTATGATGAGTCAATAAACTATTGCAATAAAGCAATTGAATTCGCTGCCGGACTGGAGAACAATAATATGATGGAAAAAATTTATTTTGTTCGAGGCAATGATTATTATATTAAGGGCAATATTGAAAAAGCATTAAAGGACTATTTCAAAGCTCTTGAAATAGCTAAGATAATTAAAAGTATGTTCATGCAATCTGATATTTTGAATGCCATTGGTGTTGCATATAAAACAAAAGGGGAGTACCAAAAATCAATTGAATATTATCAGCAGAATTTTAAGGTTCAGGAAGCACTTGGTGATAGTGCAGCCATGGGAAGGACTCTGAATAATATTGGAAATGTATATTGGTCATTTGGTATTAACAAAAAGGCCATTGAATATTATGAAAAAAGCATGGAAATTTTTCAAAATCTTCATTTAGATAATTATGTTGGATTTCTATTAATTAACATTGGAATTGGTTATGCAAAGTCAAAAGATAATAATAAAGCTATCGAGTACTTAAGAAAAAGTTATGCCGTATTTCAGAAAATAAATTTAAAAAAAGGGATGGCACAGGCACAATCCGAGATGGGCACGATATATAGCGAAAATGGGAATTTTCAAATGGCCTTAAAATACCAGGAAGAAGCATTGGCAATATTTAAAGCCATAGGAGAAAACATGAATACTGCAATGACTTTAAGATATATTGCTGAAACCTATAATAAGGCTGGAAATTTAAATACTGCATTAAATTATTTCAAGATGTCTCTCGATTTGGAAAAACAAACCGGGTTAAAAAAAGAAATGCTCGACAATTATAAGGATATTGCTGTCATATATTCTAAATTAGATAATTACAGGAATGCATACCTTAATTTTCAACAATATTCAAACCTGAAGGATTCAACACTTGGAGAAGATTATTTGAAACAGATCCAGGAATTAGAAGCTAAATATGATGCTGATAAGAAAGAAAAAGAAATTCAATTACAAAAATCAGAAATATCTAAAAAGGACCTTGAAGCTAAAAGGAAAAATATTCTCCTTTTCGGTGTAGGTTTAATTGCTATAATGATTTTGGTATTTTCTTTTATCATTTTCAAACAATATTCGGAAAAGAAGAAAGCCAATATTTTGCTTGCCGAACAGAATGATGAAATCAAAAAGCAGCGTGACCAGATTTTCCAGCAAAAGAAAGAAATTACAGACAGCATTCACTATGCAAGCCGAATCCAGCGGGCTGTTTTACCTTCTCCCAAATTACTCGAGGAATATGGCCTGCAATATTTTATATTGTACAAACCACGCGATATTGTTAGCGGCGATTTCTACTGGATGAACCAGAAAGATAACAAGGTTATTATTGCCGCTGCCGACTGCACCGGCCATGGCGTACCGGGAGCGTTTATGAGCATGTTGGGTATGGCTTTGCTAAATGAAATAGTTTCAAAGGGTGAATTTCAAAATGCTGCGCAAATACTAGACCAGTTAAGGAACCTGGTTGTTAAATCGCTTCATCAGAGTGGCAAGTCTGAGGAAACAAAGGACGGTATGGATATTTCACTTTGCATGATAGATAAAGACTCTGGAAACATACAATTTGCCGGAGCATTTAATTCACTTTTCCTTATAAGGAATAAGGAACTTCAGGAAGCAAATGCAGATCGTATGCCTGTTGGTTTCCATGATAAACTCGATGTTCCTTTTACCAATACCCAACTTGATATTCAAAAAGGAGATAATATTTATATTTTCTCTGACGGCTATATAGACCAGTTTGGCGGAGAAAACGGCAAGAAATTTATGGCCAAAAAATTCAAACAACTTCTTGTAAGTATCCAGGATCAATCCATGGAGCGACAAAGAGAAACTCTCGATAATACAATTACCGACTGGCGTGGTGAACTCGACCAGGTCGATGATATTATGGTAATTGGATTAAAAGTTTGAATAAAATAAATTATTATTTATAATAATTCCCAACTCCGATATTTCACAAGGTTTTCTGAAATATCTTTAAAATTTACAAGTGGCTTATTTTTGTGATATTTCCTGTAATATTTCAGTAAGAAATTTCCAAAACATTTCAACAGTTTTAATATTGACTTTTTCATCGGGTGAATGAGGATGTTTAATGGTTGGCCCAAATGAAACCATTTCAATCCCGGGATAAACATCGCCGATAATTCCACATTCCAACCCTGCATGAATAACTTTTACTTCAGGTTCCTTCTTAAACAGTTTTTTATAGGTTTCTTTCATTAATTTAAGCACAGATGAATTCAAATCGGGTTTCCATCCCGGGTATTCGCCATCATGAATTGTTTTAGCATGTGCCATGTCGAAAATACTTTCTATCATATTTCCCAAATCTTTTTTAGCCGAATCAACAGAACTGCGAAGCAGGCACGACACAGTTATTTGCGATTCATCTGATTTTACAATTGCAAGATTTGTTGATGTTTCGACAACATCGGGCATTTCAGGTATCATTCGAATTACTCCGTTAGGTAATGCATATAAAGAATCAAGCAAACGTTCCTGAGTAGATTTATCAATCCAAAAATCGGGAATAGAAACCGGTTCAGCCGTAAACTTAATATCGGTTTCCACACCAGCTAATTCTTCAATATACATTTTATGGAATGAACCGACACTTTGCCTGAAATCATGTGCATGCTGATCAGGAACGGTAACAATAGCAAACGATTCACGTGGTATCGCATTTCTCAGGTTTCCTCCATCAATAGCACATAGCCTCATTTCAAAAAAATGATCGGCATTCCACATAAAACGGTTTAGCAATTTATTTGAATTCCCTCTGCCCAAATCGATATCGACGCCTGAATGACCTCCTTTTAAACCAGTAAGACTTAATTTATATGCTATATGATTTCCCTTAACAGGTTCCTTCTTAAAATTAAAAGTAGCAGTTGTATTCATTCCACCTGCGCATCCAATAATTAGTTCACCTTCATCTTCAGAATCAAGGTTTAAAAGAATTTTACCCGTAATAAAGCCGTCAGAAAGTCCAAAAGCGCCTGTTAAACCGGTCTCTTCATCAATTGTAAATAATGCTTCAATTGGGCCATGTGAAATTTCATTTGATTCCAAAACACTTAGTATTGAAGCAACTCCAATTCCATTATCGGCACCAAGAGTTGTGCCTTTAGCTTTTACCCACTCACCATCAACAAAGGGTTGGATAGGGTCTCTCTCAAAATCGTGTTTTATATTTGAATTCTTTTGGGGCACCATATCGAGATGAGCCTGTAATACAATTGTTGGATTGTTTTCTTTGCCTTTAACAGCCGGTTTAGAAATGGTAACATTGCCAACTGCATCTGTATTATATGCCAATTTATGCTTTTTTGCAAAATTTACCACAAATTCTATTGCTTTGGCTTCTTTTTTAGATGGCCTCGGAATATTGCACAATTCCTGGAAATTCTTCCAGATATTTGCCGGTTGAAGTTTTAATAAATCTGACATATTATTAATTTATTGAAGTTCCTAAAATTAAATCCATGAACAAATTTACAGAAAAAGATAATATCATTTAAAAAGATGTTGGAATGATATATAAAATTATCTATCTAATGACCCTATTAAGGTGGATAGTCTGTAGACTATTAGGCTATTAGGCTAGGAAAAGTTATTAAGTTGTATTTTTGTTTTGAAATTAATAGATATTGACATGCCTGTTTGATTTGCATTTTTCTATATTCCTATAGCCTACAGTCTAAACAACCTAAATATTATAATAATTGCCTGAAAGTTATATATTCTTCCTGATACATCTTTGAAATGAAGGCTGTAATTCGTTCATCAATATTTTCTAAAGAAAAATTTCCTGATTTATAATTATTAATTATTTCAACTGAAATTTCACTTATTGTTCGGTTTCCATCGATGAGAAGCCAGACACAGCTTCCGGTTTCATCAAGACTAACTTTATAATCAGGACTTAAATGTTTGCCTTTAAAAATCTGATAAAAGAAGTTTATTGAAAACCTTGGAACCAACAACTTTATTTTATTTTCATTATTTTTTTCAAATTTTACTATAATAACTGGGATCAGATCGAGTGCATTGATCGATTTTAAAATTCTTCGCTTTTCCCAAAACCCTTTCAACTTTTGATTACATTCAGTTTTCCAAAATAAATTCTCTCATGAATATCAATAATAGATAAATAATGTTTTGAAATATTTAAAATTATTTTTCAGAAGAAACAGGTTTGTTTTCTTTTTCTGCATTACGAAGAGGAATCCAGATAAGGACAATTGCCAATAATGCAAGAACAATAAAACTAATCATAAAAGGAGGATTCTTAAAAAAGTAAAAGTAATCAGTAAGAAAAATATTAAATCCCCTGAATCCGGCTAATATCAATCCCATTAATGCTTCTCCGGCGATAAGGCCTGAAGCAAGTAAAATTCCTACGTTTTCAGAAATTGTTTTCTGATTATCGTTATATTTATTTCTTTCAACAAACCAATCGACTATGCCTTTAATAATACCCCCGATAAAAATTGCAAAAGTTGTTTGAAGAGGTAGATAGAGGCCAATACAAACTAACATGGGACTTTTGACCTGCATCATAATAAAACCTATTCCCATTAAAATTCCGGCAATTATAAGGGGCCACGACATGGCGCCTTCAACAATTCCTCTAGAAAGTAAAGCCATAAGTCCGGCCTGCGGCGCTGAAAGGTTTTTACTGCCAAAGCCACCCTGGTAACCTTCACGCGAACCCTGGGCAATATCTCCATTATTTAATAATACCAAAACTCCAAACATTACCAATCCTGAGAGGATTACACCTAAAATATCACCAATCTGCATTTTCCAGGGAGTTCCACCAAGAATATGTCCGGCTTTCAGGTCTTGCAACATTTCACCGGCAACTGCGGCAGATACACATACTATTGCCGCCACACCTAAAACTGCAGCCACCCCTTCTTTCCCATGTACACCTAATGCAACCATAATTAGGGCTGTTACTACAATGGCTGTAAGAGTAAGCCCGCTTATCGGGTTATTGCTCGAACCAATTAAACCAACCAGGTACCCTGACACTGCTGAAAAAAAGAATGCGAGAAGTATCATTACTGTTGCGGCGACAAAGGCAACCAATGCTGTAGTTTTGAAAATGAAAAAAGTAACGATGAATGTTAAAATTGCGACAAAGAAAATTCCAATGATTATCCAGATAAAACTCAAATCTTTTTCTACTCTTGGTGTATCAACGCTTTGTCCTGCCATTGCTTTTCTCACATCACTGACCGATCTGGCTACACCTGCAAAAAGACTTTTTCTCATTTTGTAAAGAGTAAAAAGGGCGCTTACCAACATTCCTCCTATGGCTATCGGTTTTACAATATACCGGGCTATTTGATTAGCGGTCATTAGCAAGGCATTCATATCTGCCTGATGAGGGGATAATCCCGGATTATTTATCATCAAAGTTGAAGCCAATCCTTGAATATCTAAAGAAGGAGCCATAAAATAGAGTATCATCGGGACCAACAAGCCCCATGCAATAATACCTCCGCTAAAGTTTAAGGAGGCTAACTTAGGGCCAATTATATATCCAACTCCCAAATATGCCGGACTGATTTCAGGCGATCCTATCAGGATACCACCTTGACCAATAAATTTTGTACCGGTTATAGTTTGCTTGAAAAAAATAACAAATTTCTCCCAATAAACTGCAAAAAGTTTTAATTCTCCGAGTAATTTAACTAAACCTCCTAATATAATTGCTGCGAACAGATATATAGATCCTCCGGCACTATTTCGGCCAGCCTTGTGAATTTCAGATGCAGCTATCGATTCCGGAAAAGGCAATTCCACATCCTCAACCATAATCCTTCTTAACAGGGCCACAAACATAATCCCTAAAATCCCTCCTGCAATAAGGATTAGACAGGCTGTAACATAATTTGCCGGTGAAAAGAACGGGTTCCAGATACCGGCTACAAAAAATGCTGGAACTGTAAAAATAGCTCCGGCAGCAACCGATTCACCTATTGAACCAACTGTACGGGCAAAGTTCTCTTCAAGGATGGTACCTTTTACAGTTTTTAAAATTGCCAGTCCGATCACTGCCGCCGGATAAGTAGCAGCAATTGTCATTCCTGCTTTTAGGCCTAAATAGGCATTTGCTGCCCCCAAAACAACTGCAAGAACCAACCCGATAAGCAAAGCCCTGAGCGTAAATTCTGCTATATTCGTTTCCGAGGATACAAATGGAATATATTTCTTTTCTGACATAATAAATTGAATTTTAGTATTTATTTTATTTTACCAAAATGCTCACCAATTACACAATTCTTTTACCGGATTATTAATTTTCAACAAAGATGACCAAGCTCCGTAAAGATAAATATTTTCTTTTTCCTCACTGTTTAAGTTGAATGAAAAATCATTCCATAAAGTAAACTTTAAGAACAATAGATTGTTAAATTAACAATCTGTTACAAATATTGATAAAATTATAGTTTTATATTTGCAAAATATTTGATTGTTCATGATTTTGCATACATCAATTCTTAACAAAAAGAATAAATGAAAATTTATTTAACAATAATTATTTTAATTAGTTGTGTGATTCAAATATCCTATTCCCAGGAACAGGCAAAAACACAGGCAAAATCTCAGGCTCAACTTCAACCTATACAAACTCAACAGGTCGTGAAGTGGTATTCCGTTGCAGAAGCAATGACTTTATATAAAGAAAATCCAAAAAAAATAATGATTGATGTTTTTACCGACTGGTGCGGGTGGTGCAAGAAAATGGACCGTGAGACTTTTAACCATCCTGTTATTGCAAAATATCTTAATGAAAATTTTTATCCTGTTAAGTTTAATGCTGAATCATTAGATCCTATCGATTTTAACGGGCAAAAATTTATCAATGAAAATACCGGAAACAGATCTGCACATCAATTTGCAGTTGCCCTGTTAAAAGGGCAGTTGTCGTTCCCATCCATTGCATATTTTACAGAAAAGCTCGAATTTATGGGTGCAATGCCTGGTTATAAATCAGCAGACCAGCTCGAAGTAATTTTAACTTTTATAGCCCAGGATAAGTTTAAAACTATGACACTGGAAGAATATCAAAAAACTTTTATAGGACATATCAAACCTCCTGCACAATAATATTGATCTTTTTGACAACAAAGCCGGAATATATTACCGGCTTTTTATTTTTATCCTTCAATAATAAAAATTTATTTAAATCTCTCACTAACTATTTTCCAATCTATCAGATTCCAGAAAGCTGCCACATAATCCGGCCGACGGTTTTGATAATCGAGATAATAAGCATGTTCCCAAACATCGCAGGTTAGGATGGGTGTATTACCCTGGCGAAGTGGATTGCCGGCATTCGATTCCTGACCAATATCGAGTTTTCCATCGGATTTCTTAATTAACCAAGCCCAACCCGATCCAAAAAGAGTGGTTGCTGCTTTGGAAAATTTTTCCTTAAATTCAGCAAAAGAACCAAAGTCGCGTTTGATGGCCTCAATTAATATTCCTGATGGTTCTCCACCACCTTGTGGCGAAAATGTTTGAAAGTAAAAAGTATGGTTCCATACCTGGGCCCCGTTATTATAAATTCCACCATCACCTTCACGAATAATGACCTCCAAAGATGCATTTTCAAATTTGGTTCCCGGGACTAAATTATTCAGGTTATTTACATAAGCCTGATGATGTTTTCCATAATGATACTCCATTGTTTGCTTACTTATCGTTGGTGCAAGCTTGTCGAGTCCATAACTGAGTTTAGGTAATTCGAATGCCATAGTTTTAAGATTTAAAGATTAACTCTTTTTTAATTTTAGTCTAATTTCCGAAATTGCTTTATACTTACCAAATTATTTAGCAAACTATTCGAACTAGCGTAAAAATCGCGTCAATGAAAAATTAATAACTTTGTCCGGCACTTAACGATCCTTCATGATTATTGAAGTAATTAAAAATACAATTATGATTACCAGTTTTGTATTGGTGATCATGCTTGTAATTGAATATATCAACGTTAAATCTCAGGGAAACTGGCTTAAAGGGATTGAAAATCGCCGCTGGTTGATGTATCCGATAACCGGCATTATGGGGCTGGTTCCTGGCTGTGTAGGTAGTTTTGCCGTTGTTTCAATGTATATTCATAACCTTGTTAGTTTTGGAGCATTAATTACCACATTAATCGCTGCATTTGGCGATGAAGCATTCGTAATGTTCGCACTAATGCCATTAATCACGCTAAAATTATCGGTCATCATATTAATTATAGGTATTATCGTTGGTGTTTTCGTCGATCATTTCATGAAAGGAAAAACCATTGTACCCCAGAATAAATTTCATTTCGAAATACACCATTCTGAAACTGATATTCGAATATTCGATTGGAGAATGACTTTGTCAAACCTGAAAAATATCAGTTTACCCAGAGGCACTTTGTTGGCAGGCCTTTTACTTATTATTCTTGGAATTATTACCGGTGAATTCAGGGAAGGAATAATTCCCATGAAATGGGACTGGGAACAAATATCTTTTCTAATTATAATGGTTTTAGGGTTATTTATAATTGTATCGGTTTCTGAACATTTTCTCGAAGACCATCTTTGGAAACACCTGGTTAAAAAGCATTTTTTAAGGATTTTTCTCTGGACATTCGGCGCCCTGTTGTTTATAAAAATATTTAATACTTATTTGAACTGGGATACCTGGATACAATCGAACCAGTTAATAATTCTCCTGTTTGCTTTATTAATAGGTATTATTCCCGAATCGGGACCACATTTAATTTTTGTAACTTTATTCATGAGTGGAATTATTCCTTTCAGTACTTTGCTGGCAAGTGCCATTGTCCAGGATGGGCATGGCTCTCTTCCTCTTTTGGCTGAATCGAAAAAAAGTTTCCTGCTGGCCAAAGGGATAAACATTTTTGTTGGATTGATTGTTGGTTTAATTGGATTGTATTTCTTCAAGTGAAAAATTAATTAAAACAAAATGTCATTGATAAAGGAATCATTTAACAGAATTTACGAACTTTATCTATTATAAAAACCTTATTATTATGAATTACGATATCATCGTTATCGGCAGCGGACCGGGAGGTTATGTTGCTGCTATCAGGGCTTCACAATTGGGGAAAAAAGTAGCCGTTGTTGAAAAAAGCGAACTTGGGGGAATTTGCCTGAACTGGGGCTGTATCCCAACTAAAGCACTTCTGAAAAGCGCACAGGTTTTTGAATATGCAAAACATGCCTCTGATTATGGTGTGATAATTGATGGACAAGCCAAACCCGACTTTGAACGCATGATAAAGCGGAGCCGGGAAGTTGCCGAAAATATGAGCAAAGGGATTCAGTTTCTTTTTAAAAAAAATAAAATTGAAATTCTCAGCGGGACAGGTAAATTAAAAAGTCCCGATACAGTTGAGGTAACAGATTCTGCCGGGAAGAAACAGGAATATAAAGCTCCAAATATAATCCTTGCAACAGGCGCCCGTTCACGTGAATTGTCCAATTTCAAAATAGATGGCAAAAAAATTATTGGTTACCGCGAAGCCATGTCTTTGCCCAGACAACCTAAATCGATGGTTGTGGTTGGTTCCGGGGCAATCGGTAGTGAGTTCGCCTGTTTTTATAATGCTATTGGTACGAAAGTTACTCTGGTCGAATTCATGCCGAATGTCGTTCCTGTTGAAGATGAAGAAGTATCGAAGCAACTTGAACGTTCTTTTAAAAAGGCGGGAATTGAGATACTGCTTAATTCTACTGTAGAATCAATAGATACCAAAGGAGAACTTTGCAAAGTGAAAATTAAAACTTCTAACGGAGAAATAATTAATGAGGCAGAAATTGTACTTTCGGCTGTTGGCATATCTCCTAACCTTGAAAATATTGGAATTGAAGAACTCAAAATTGAACTTGAGAATGGCAAAATTAAAGTTGATGAGTATTACCAGACCAATATAAAAGGGATTTACGCCATTGGAGATATCATTCATGGACCGGCACTTGCACATGTTGCTTCAGCCGAGGGAATTGTTTGCGTTGAAAAAATTGCCGGGATAGATCCGGAACCGATAAATTATAATAATATCCCGGGCTGCACTTATACTACCCCGGAAATTGCTTCTGTTGGCATAACTGAAAGAGCTGCCCGTGATAAAGGAATTGAAATAAAAGTCGGCAAATTTCCATACTCCGCTTCGGGAAAAGCCAATGCAGCCGGAAACAAAGATGGATTTGTCAAACTCATTTTCGATGCCAAATATGGCGAACTTCTCGGCGCTCATATGATTGGTTTGAATGTAACCGAAATGATTGCTGAAATTGTGGTTGCACGAAACCTGGAAACTACTGGCTATGAACTTATAAAATCGATCCATCCTCACCCGACCATGAGCGAAGCCATTATGGAAGCTGCCGCTGCAGCTTATGGGGAAGTAATTCACATTTAATTATAATTCAACCTTTACTTCTGTCGGATCCATCATTTTTCCTATAAAAAGAACAGCACCGGTCGATTGTTCTGTAATGGCATATATAAAAGGCCTGTTTGCATTAAACACTAATGGCACAAAAGCTGTAGTTTTACTTATCTCAACAACAGTAACGGCAGCAGCTTCCGTACCTTCTTCATTCAAATTGATATAGGTTTTCTGTAATACTCTCGAAATAAAAAAATCTTTTAAACTGTCGATCCTTGAAAAATCGGCTGAACCAGGATTAAAAGCGCTTGTCATGCCAATACTTTTAAGAGGTGTATTCATGGAATCCCTGAATTCAAATTTGAATTTCGGCATTTTAACATTTACTTTTTGTTTTTGCATGGAATATATTAAACTGTCCCATTTGGAGCTATTCAATCCGGTTAAAATATCTTCAATATTTTTACCCTCACCGGGAAGTATCATGATAAAATTAAAAGTTCCGTTCCCATATGGCAACCCTGCCATTTGAAAATCATCATTTCCGAAATAATTGATATCTTCTTCGATATTCATTTGCTGTTGCTGAACGGTTGTTCCATCTTCTTTTATAAAGTCTGCTTCAATAGTTTTAGACTTATCAAACTGATACTTCCAGGTACCATAAAAATAAATCGCATTGATCAGGTACATCACAGCATTTGCTGGTAATTGATCCAGGATCGTGGGAATCTTCCCGTTTGTCTTGGAATTTACCCAATTATTTATGGTAATTAATGCATCGGAACTCTGAAAGTCGAGTGATGAAACTTCGGCATTATAATAAATACGGTTAACATCAAGAAACGATTTCAGAACATGAAAATATTTATCGTACCAGATAGAATTTGCAACTTCGAATTTTACTTTGTTATCGGCTTTTAGAAGGGCATTGGTAAGCGATTGATTATATTTGTTTACCTCATCATCAGAATATCCTGTAAATCCCAATACTCCTGCCATCTCTGTTTTTGTCAAACCATTAGCACCATTATACGTCATTGAAAGTGCCTCAAGAGCGCTGAAAGGAGATATGAAAATATTCTTGTCAGGTGCATTTTTTTCTATTGCTTTAAATAAATTGAATCCGAATTTGTTTGAAGCTTGTACAATTTCTGGTGATTTTAATTGGTCCTTTACGGAAATGGTATTGCCATTATTAATAGGACCATCTCCCTTTTTGCAGCTTAATATACAAGCTATAATAAATAAAAGTAAAACATAATTACTCAGGTTTTTCATTTTTAAAATGATTTTGTTAGTATTCAATTTACATGATGTTTCAACCTTTAATTTGGTTGCTTATAAGAAAGCATTTTTATTACGCAACCTTTTTTCAATTTACAACATCTTAAGAACAAACAAATCATAATGATTAAAATAACATAATGCCTGCTCAATTTTGTTGTAATTTTATTCTTAGAATTTTTCTCAACATTGACAGACAATTTAGAACATATTATAAAAGGTTGTATTGCCGGCAAGAGCGATGCCCGGGAAATGCTTTACAAGATGTATTCAGGCAAAATGTGGGTTGTATGTCTGCGTTATGCCCGAAATTATGATGAAGCAAAAGATATTTTGCAGGATGGTTTTATAAAAATATTTGATAAGATTTCTCAATTCGAATCGAGGGGCCATTTTGAAGGTTGGATGCGCAGGATTATGATTAACACCGCGCTGGCGGAGTTCAGAAAACACAGGTACCTGAATATTGATTCAGTTTATACTTCGGAAATTGATGAAGATACTGTTGAGCATATTGAATGCTCCATCACAGCAGATGAATTGCTTGAAATGATTAAAGAGCTGCCACCACAATACAAAATGGTTTTTAACTTTTATGCCATAGAGGGATACACTCATAAGGAAATTGCAGAAATGCTGGGTATTTCGGAGGGGACTTCGAAATCAAACCTTTCAAGGGCAAGAGATATATTAAAGAAAAAAGTAGGCGCAATGTATGAATCAGGAATAAAATTAGGATAACCATGATGCAGGAACAAAAAAATATTATCGACGAATATTTCAGGGATAGGCTTTTTGATCACGAAATGCCTGCTCCACCTGAAATGTGGAAAAAGATTGATAATCAACTACGCCAAAATAAAACAAGGGTTTATTGGATTATTGCTGCTTCAATAGCCGCTTCAGGCGCTATTCTTATTTCTATTGGAATTGGTTATTACTTAGGTTTCAACCACAAAATGAATGTCTCAAAAAATTTCAATATGACTGTTAATTCAAATCCTAAAATCATTAATAAAAAAACAAATATTAATTTAAGTTCATCAGGCAAAAATAACGTTTCCTCAGCTGGGATAAATACTAATAAGGTATATCAAAAGCAAAACTTTATAAGTGATAGGAACCCTGAGAAAATAAATTCATTAAATAATGGTTTAATTTTTAAAAAATTAGTGGCCTCAAATGAAAAGGCAGGTAAAAAAGTAATTAACAAAAATGGCCAACAAATTTTAATTCTATCTCCTTTGAAACCTATTGAAATTGTCCTTTTAAATAACATATCTAGGCCTAATCTTAAAATCTCGGAAAAAAATATTGATGCACTCCTTGGAATAGAAGGTACAAATGATGTTGAACTTGAAATTATTAATAAACCAAAAAATTCCTGGGCAATAGGTGGAAATGTAGCACCCTTATTTTCAAATATTGAAAATAATAAAAGCGTATTTTCTTCAGAATATTATAACATTACGGAGAAACCTGTTTTTGCCCTGGCAGGCGGTTTAAATGTAAATTATGAAACCGGGAGATGGCAATTTGAATCAGGAATAGTTTATTCGGAATCGGGTCAGAAAACTGATTTTGAATTATTAAACTCATCCTTAAATAAACCCGGGACTGACCAATTAGTAAATACCTTTGATTATATTAAGGGAAATGTTAAAATAAATTTAAACAGGCCCGGAAATGTTTTAAGTTATGGCTCGGTTTCTTCGGGAAATTCCATTCTTAATATGCCTTTTTCAACAATAGAACAACAATATCGGTATGTTGAAATTCCTTTTATTGCTCATTATAAAATTTTGAATAAAAAAACTATTCTTTCACTTTCAGGTGGAATAAGTGCAAATATCCTGGTAGGTAACCAGGCATACCTTGAAAATAAAAGTAATTCCTACTCAATGGGTTCTGTGGAAGGGACTGAAACCTTTAATTATGCGGGAATCCTCGGGCTTGCTTATGAAGTCCCTTTGATAAACAGGTTGAGCCTTAAACTTGAACCTCGATTCAGGTACAATATTAATTCTATGAACAAAAACAATGATTTGAATAATCATCCTTACTCCATGGGAATTTTTTCAGGAGTATCTTATCATTTTTGATGGGTCATTTGTCAATTAACTGTTCAATTATTTTTGGATAATATTCATATTCAAGTTCGTGAACTTTCCTGGCAATCGTTTCAGGAGTATCAAAAGGTTCAATTTTACATTTTGCCTGGAAAATAATTTCTCCTTTATCGTAATCCTCATTTAAATAATGAATTGTAATGCCTGTTTCTTTAGCATGATTTGCAAACACAGATTCATGCACATGCATTCCATACATGCCTTTACCCCCGTATTCAGGAAGAATTGCCGGATGAATATTAATAATCCTTTTTGAGTAAGTTTTTAAGAGATATTCAGGAATTTTCCATAAAAAACCAGCCAAAACAATAAAATCAATTTTACTTTTTTCAAGTACATCAGCAATTTCTAGTGAATTATAAAATTGATTTTGGTTGAAGACTAATGAAGAAATATTAAACAATTTAGCGCGTTCAAGTACAAAAGCATCAGCTTTGTTCGATAAAATTAGTTTTACCGGATTCTTTCCTTTACCTTTAAAGTATTCAATAATATTTTGAGCATTGGTGCCTGAACCTGAAGCAAAAATGGCTATATTTTTCATTTACTGGTCTTTATTTTAGATGGTTGCTTTTTTAAAAAAAACTGTAAACGTATAAAAAATTTCAATATAAATTTTTAACAAGTTAAAAAAAAGTATTATAGTTATACAATTTTTAGAAAATTGCTTGAATAATTTTTTAGAAATACTTTTCTTTGCACGGTTAAATTTTTTTAAAAATTATTTATTAATTAAAACTTAAAATTATGTCTGATATTGCAGCAAGAGTAAAAGCTATTATCGTAGATAAACTAGGTGTAGATGAAAATGAAGTTACACCCGAAGCAAGCTTCACCAATGATTTGGGCGCAGACTCTCTTGACACTGTCGAGTTAATTATGGAATTCGAAAAAGAATTCAACATAGCTATTCCTGATGACCAGGCTGAAAATATCGGTACTGTTGGGGAAGCTATCAAATTTATTGAAGCGAACGTAAAGTAAATCTGTTAATTTCTCTTTACATGGAATTAAAAAGGGTTGTAGTTACTGGTTTAGGTGCGTTTACCCCAATTGGAAAAAATATTGGGGAATATTGGGATGGCTTGGTCAAGGGTGTCAGTGGGGCAAACCATATTACCAGGTTTAACCCTGAAAAATTCAAGACCAAGTTTGCTTGTGAAATTAAGAACTACGATCCTGGAAATTATTTCGACAGGAAAGAGGCCAAAAAATTGGATGCTTACTCACAATACGCCCTTATTGCTGCTGATGAAGCTGTAAAAGACAGTGGCCTCGATCTTTCCAAAATTAATCACGACAAGGCCGGAGTTATTGTGGCATCTGGTATCGGTGGTATTGATACTTTTCTTCAGGAAATTAAAAACTATGCTTTGGGTGATGGTACCCCTCGCATCAATCCATTTTTTGTCCCAAAAATGATTTGCGATATTGCTGCCGGCAATATTTCGATGAAATATAATTTCAGGGGACCGAATTTTGCCACTGTGTCTGCTTGTGCATCCTCTACAAATGCTTTAATAGATGCTTTATCTTATATTCGTCTTGGCAAAGCAAATATTTTCATTGCCGGAGGATCTGAAGCTGCCATTAATGAAGCAAGTATGGGTGGGTTTAATGCCATGCAAGCTCTTTCTACCAATAATGAAAATTATAAGACCGCATCAAGACCATTCGATGCCACAAGAGATGGTTTTGTCATGGGTGAAGGCGCCGGAATGCTGATATTTGAAGAATATGAGCATGCAATAAGTCGTGGTGCAAGAATTTATGCAGAAGTTATAGGCGGAGGTATGTCGGCCGATGCTTATCATCTTACTGCACCTCATCCTGAAGGTATTGGCGCAATACTTGTTATGAATAATGTACTTGAGGATGCAAATCTTAAACCTCAAGATATAGATTATATTAATGTTCATGGTACTGCAACTCCTTTGGGCGATATTGTAGAAATTAAAGCTATAAAGGCTATTTTTGGCGAACACGCTTATAAAATAAATATAAGTGCCACCAAATCCATGACAGGTCATTTATTGGGTGCGGCAGGGGCTATTGAATCTATTGCTTCCATACTTGCGATCAGAAATGGGATCATTCCTCCTACAATCAATCACACTACACTTGATCCTGAAATTGACCCTAAATTGAATTTAACACTTCTCACTGCCCAAAAACGGAATGTTGATGTTGCCCTCAGTAATACTTTTGGTTTTGGCGGCCATAATTCATCAATAATATTCAGAAAATTCCGATAAGTGGCAAAAATTTTCCTTGCCCTGAAGCTTCTTTTTTTACCCGGAAAGAAGTGCAACAAAAAATTAATAAAGCTTTTAGGATATTGTCCCCGAAAGCAGGCAATTTATGATTTAGCTTTTATTCACAGTTCTGCCTCTCTTTTATCACCCGATAAAAGTGTTATCAATAACGAACGCCTCGAATTTCTCGGTGATGCAGTGCTGGATGCAGTAGTTGCCGAATATCTTTTTTCTAATTACCCTAATAAAGACGAAGGGTTTCTTTCAATGATGCGTTCAAAAATCGTAAAAAGAAAACATCTGAATTTATTGGCCATTAAAATTGGTATTGATAAATTTATTGTGGCTAATGCTTTAAATAACTCAGGAAGTAAGCATGTTTCAGGCAATGCCTTTGAGGCCCTTATTGGTGCAATTTACCTCGATAAAGGGTACAAAAAAGCCAAAAAATTTATTATTCATAAAGTCCTGAATACACAAATAAACCTGGAAGAGCTTGAAAATACAGAGACAGATTTTAAAAGCCGCATCATAGAATGGGCTCAAAAAAATCGTTCAGAAATCAGTTTTGAAAACCAGGAAGAATATTCAGCTTCAGATCATTCTGCATTATTTGTTTCCAGGATCATGGTTGAGAACCAACTCATGGGAAGCGGAAAGGGTTCATCAAAAAAAGAAGCTGAACAAAACGCTGCTGAACAGGTTTACAATTCAATTTCATCTCATTAATTTAAATTTGCCGATAGCAGAATATTTGCGAAACAGTTGTGAATAAATAATTACTTTCAAAACCTACTAATGAAACCCGTTAAACTTAAGATAAAATCCGATCTGTCTCTTTCCATATTAGGAATAATATCTACAGAGACCGATTTAAAGTTAACATGGACAATAAATAAAATTTTAAATATTCGTCTGTCAAAGTCAGAATCCATAAAAAAACAGGAATTTAAAACCAACCAAACCCGGGAATTTTCATTATTTCAATTTGATGATGAATCTCATTTAATAAAATATTCCTTATTAAAAAATAAGGAAAAACATTCTTCCTGTTTCGAAGAATTCAAGAATGTCGATTACATTATTTTCATCCGGGGAGAATTAAACAAATCTTATAAGGAACAAATTTATCTGAAACTCAAAAATTCAAGCGAA
>Ga0265316_10000581_pt1 | contig 40894 bp, 38 predicted proteins | sample 4522metaG_FD_202092 | JGI IMG/M metagenome (GOLD analysis project Ga0265316, IMG submission 202092) | Rhizosphere microbial communities from Carex aquatilis grown in University of Washington, Seatle, WA, United States - 4-5-22 metaG | ecosystem: Host-associated > Plants > Roots > Rhizosphere >... | reverse complement strand
CATCGAGCAAAAGCGCCGCGTCGTGGCCGCTGTCGCCGAGGCCACCGCCACCGCCCTCGGCGTGGACAAGAACACCGTGCGCATCCTCATCACCGAACACGGCCTCGACGAGTTCGCCGTGGCCGGCGTGACGGCCGGCCAGAAGGCCGAGATGGCGGCAGCCGCAGCGGCCACGGCCGCCGGTGCCGCCGAGGCCGTGGCCAAGGCCACGTCTGCCAGCTGAGCGCCGCCCGACCTTCGCATGCACCCCACAGGATCCCTTCCATGAAAAAGATCAAATGCGCCTTGATCGGCTCGGGCAACATCGGCACCGACCTGATCTACAAGATCCAGCGCAGCCCCGTGCTGGAGCCCGTCTGGATGGTCGGCATCGACGCCACCTCCGAGGGCCTGGCCCGCGCCCGCAGCATGGGCCTGAAGACCACCGCCGAGGGCGTGGACGGCCTGCTGCCGCACGTGCTCGAAGACGGCATCCAGATCGCCTTCGATGCGACCTCGGCCTATGTGCACGCCGAGAACTCGCGCAAGCTCAACGAGCTGGGCGTGCTGATGATCGACCTGACGCCCGCGGCCATCGGCCCGCTGTGCGTGCCGCCGGTGAACCTGCGCGAGCACGCCGACAAGGCCGAGATGAACGTGAACATGATCTCGTGCGCCGGCCAGGCCACCATCCCCATCGTCAACGCGATCTCGCGCGTGCAGGCGGTGGACTACGCCGAGATCGTGGCCAGCCTGTCGTCCAAGTCCGTGGGCCCAGGCACGCGCGCCAACCTCGACGAGTTCACCTACACCACGTCCAACGCCATCGTGAAGGTGGGCGGTGCGCGCCGCGGCAAGGCGCTGTGCATCATCAACCCGGCCGACCCGCCGGTGATCATGCGCAACACCATCAACTGCCTGACCGACGAGGCGCCCAACCAGGCCGCCATCATCGACTCGGTGCTGACCATGATCGGCGAGGTGCAGAAGTACGTGCCGGGCTACCGCCTGGTCAACGGCCCGGTGTTCGACGGCAAGCGCGTGTCGGTGTTCATGGAGGTGTCGGGCCTGGGCGACTACCTGCCCAAGTACGCGGGCAACCTGGACATCATGACGGCGGCAGCCTGCCGCACCGCCGAGATGTTTGCCGAAGAAATCCTGGCTGGGAAGATCCAGCTGCAGCCGGCCAAGGAGACCGTGTGATGAGCGCCACCCAAAACAACACCACCGACAACAGCCTGGCCGGCCGCAAGGTCTTGCTGCACGACATGTGCCTGCGCGACGGCATGCACGCCAAGCGCGAGCAGATCTCGGTGGAGCAGATGGTCAAGGTCGCCACCGCGCTGGACGCGGCCGGCGTGCCGCTGATCCAGGTCACGCACGGCGGCGGCCTGGGCGGCAACTCGCTGCAGCACGGCTTCGCGCTGGCCAGCAACGAGGAATACCTGCAGGCCGTGGTGCCGAAGATGACGCAGGCGAAGGTCTCGGTGCTGCTGATCCCCGGCCTGGGCACGATGCGCGAGCTGCAATCGGCCTATGACTGCGGCGCACGCAGCGTCACCGTGGCCACGCACTGCACCGAGGCCGACACCTCGCCCCAGCACATCGCCTTTGCGCGCAAGCTGGGCATGGACACGGTCGGCTTCCTGATGATGGCCCACCTCAACGACCCCGCGGGCCTGGCCCAGCAGGGCAAGCTGATGGAGTCGTATGGCGCACAGACCATCTACGTGACCGACTCGGCCGGCCACATGCTGCCCGCCGACGTGACGGCCCGCGTGGCGGCGTTGCGCGAGGTGCTCCAACCCGAGACGGAAATCGGCTTCCACGGGCACCACAACCTGGGCATGGGCATCGCCAACTCGGTGGCCGCGATCGCCGCCGGCGCCAGCCGCATCGACGGCTCGGTGGCCGGCCTGGGCGCCGGTGCGGGCAACACGCCGCTGGAGGTGTTCCTGGCCGTGTGCGACCGCATGGGCATCGTCACCGGCGTGGACCTGTTCAAGCTGATGGACGTGGCCGAGGACGTCATCGTGCCGATGATGGACCACATCGTGCGCGTGGACCGCGAGTCCCTGACGCTGGGCTTCGCGGGCGTCTACTCGACCTTCCTGCTGCACGCCAAGCGGGCCGAGAAGCGCTTCGGGGTGCCGGCGCGCGACATCCTCGTCGAGCTGGGCCGCAAGAAGATGATCGGTGGCCAGGAAGACATGATCGAGGACACCGCCATGACCATGGCCAAGGAGCGCGGCCTGATGCAGGACGTGGTCCGCGCGGCCTGAGCCCTTCCCTCCTCACCCAGACCCAGGAGCTGCGCATGCCGCAACAAGACATCGCCGTGGTGGTCGGCAGCACGGGCGCCATGGGCCAGGTCATCGTGCGCCGCCTGGCCGCCAAGGGCCTGACGGTGGTGGCGGTGGCGCGCAGCACCGACGCGCTGGCCTCGCTGGTGCACAGCACGCCCGGTGTGGTGGCCTGCGCCGCCGACATCGCGTCCGACAGCGCCACCGAGGCCATCCGCGCCACCTGTGACCGGCTCGACGCCCCCGTGCGCCTGGTGGTGCAGGGCGCGGGCGTGGCCACCGCGGGGGGCGTGCTCACCGCACCGACCGAGGCCGTGGTGGACGCGGTCAACATCAAGGTGGGCGGCATGTTGCGCCTGGTGCGGGCCGTCGATGGCCGCTTGAGCGCCGGTGCGCGCCTGGTCGCCATCGGCGGGCATTACGGCTTCGAGCCCACGGCCTACGCGGCCACGGCCGGTGTGGCCAATGCCGCGCTGGCCAACCTGGTGCGGCAGCTGTCGTGGGCCTACGGTCCGCGCGGCGTGACCTCGCACCTGGTGGCCCCGGGGCCGGCCGACACCGAGCGCCTGCACCGCGTGGCGAACGACCGCGCCGCGCGCGACGGCCTGAGCGCCGCCGAGGTGCTGGACCAGATGCGCGCCGAGTCCGCCATCGGTGCCTTCACCACGCCCGAGCAAATCGCCTGGGCCATCGCCCTGCTGCTGGACCCCGAGGCCGACGCCCTGGCCGGCGGCACCCTGTTCATGGACGCGGGCCGGCGCAAGGGCCTGCCCTGAGTCCCGCCTTCAGATCCCCCTGAAAGACCGCCATGCCCATCCTCCACCTCCACCTGGCCGAAGGGCAGCACAGCGATGCGGCCATCGGCGAGCTCGTGCTGGCGGCCAGCCGCCTTTACGCCGAGGTGCTGCAAAGCCCCATCGAGCGCGTGCGCGTGTTCGCCCAGCTCTACCGGCCGCAGCACGTGGCCGTGGGTGGCCGCCTGGTCAGCCAGGGGCAGGCGGGCGCGCCCTTCTTCGAGTTCCTGGTGCTGGAAGGCCGGCCTGAGGTGCAGTGCCAGGACCTGCTGACCCGCTTCACCGACCTGATCGTGGCCACCCTGGGCGTGGACCGCAGCGGGGTGCGCGGCGTGTGCAAGCCGGTGCCACCGGCGCTGTGGGCCATCGCGGGCCAGCCGGCCAGCGCGGTGCGGGCGGCCGAGATCCAGTCGCGCGCGCCATGAACGTCCTCATCGTCCATGCCCACCCCGAGCCGCACTCCTTCAGCGCGGCCCTGTGCGCCACCGCCACCGACCACCTGCGCGCCCAGGGCCACCAGGTGCGGGTGTCCGACCTCTACGCGGCGGGCTTCAACCCCGTGGCCAGCGCCGCCGATTTCGGCCAGCGCCAGAACCCCGACCACCTCGTCTACGCGTTGGAGCAGCGCCACGCCCACACCAACGGCACGCTGGCACCGGACGTGCGCAGCGAGCTGGCCAAGCTGCTGTGGTGCGACCTGCTCATCCTGAACTTCCCCATCTTCTGGTTCTCGGCGCCGGCCATGCTCAAGGGCTGGATCGACCGGGTGCTGGTCTCGGGCGTGGTCTATGGCGGCAAGCGCTTCTACGACCGCGGCGGCCTGGTGGGCAAGCGCGCCATGCTGAGCGTGACCATCGGCGGGCAGTCGCACATGTTCGCGCCCGATGGCGTGCACGGCCCGCTCGACGACATGCTCAAGCCCCTGCTGCAAGGCACGCTGGGTTACACGGGCTTGAGCGTGCTGCCGCCCTTCGTGGCCTGGCACGTGCCCTACATCTCGACCGAAGAGCGCACCCACATCCTGGCCGATTGGCGCCATCACCTGGACCAGCTCGACCAGCTTGCGCCCTTGCGCATGCCCAGCCTGTGCGATTTCGACGAGGGCCTGCGGCCGCTGGCGGTGCGCTGAAGCTGCCGCTTCAGATGATCGCGGGTGGCGCGGTGGCGTCGCTGGCCTGCCCCGCATCGCGGTGTTCGCGGGCCTCGCGGTTCTCCCGTATCACGCCGAGGAAGGCCTTGAGCAGCGGCGACTTGTCGGTGACGCGGTAGAGGCAGCTCAGGTCGATCATGGCCTTGGGCACGTCGGCCAGCGGGCGCACCGTCGTGCCATGCACCACCAGGGCCTGTGCGGCCGACTCCGGGATCAGCGTCACGCCGAAGCCGCGCGCCACCAGGGCCAGGCCGGTGACGGCATCGCCCACCTCTTGCGCGATCTGCGCCTCGAAGCCCTGCTGGCGGCACAGCTCGACCACGCGGTCCACGAAGTTCGGCCGGCCCACATTGGGGAAGACGACGAAGGGCTGCTCGGCAAAGGCGCGCAGCGGCACGGCTTTCAGCGAAGCCAGCGGGTGGTCCGAGGGCATCGCCGCGTACAGGCATTCGGTGACGACCAGCTCGCGGCCGATGTCGGGCTCGGGCTCGGTCATGCGGTTGAAGGCCACGGTGATGCGGCGCTGGCGCAGGGCCTCGATCTGCTCGCTCTTGTTCATCGTGTGCAGCACCACGTTGACGCCCGGCAGCTTGCGGCGGAAGTCCTGCAGCAGCTTGGGGATGATGTCGTAGATGCCCGAGCCGAAGATGCCCACGTCGATGCGGCCCAGCTTGCCTTCGCCGGCACGCTGCACACGGTCGATGCCGGCTTCCACCAGCATGCGGATGTTGTGGGCCTCTTCCTTGAACATCTCGCCGGCCTGGGTCAGCTCCACGCCCTTGGCGGTGCGGATGAACAGCTCGACGCCAAGCTCGTCTTCCAGCGCCTTGATCTGCCGGGTCAGCGGCGGTTGCGAGATGTGCAGGCGCGCGGCGGCCCGCCCGATGTTGAGTTCTTGGGCGACGGCCAGGAAATACTTGAGGTGGCGGAGGTCCATGGGGCTGTGCGGTGATGGCGGTGAAAGGCGAGGGCGATGAAGGTGGCGGTAGCGGCGCCGAGGCTCAGGCCTCGTCCACCCCGGCCACCGACTTGAGGCGGTAGATGAGCTGGGCGCGCGTCAGGCCCAGCAGGCGCGCGGCGGCCGACTGGTTGCCTTGCGTGCGCTGCATGGCGCGGCGGATGAGCGCAGCCTCGACCTCGTCTAGCACCAGGCCCTCGTGGCAATCGGCATCGCCCAGCATGGACTGCACGCGCTCGGCCAGGGCCTGGGAGGCGGCATCGGTCGGCGGGGTGTGCCCCGGGCTGTCGTTGGCGGCGCGGCATTGCAGCGAGCCATCGAGGTCCCAGCTCAACCAGTCGCGCTGCAACTGCTCGCCGCCCACGAAGAGGTGGCTGACGTCGATGGCACCGCCGTCCCCGGCCAGCACCACGCCGCGCTCGACCAGGTTCTCCAGCTCGCGGATGTTGCCCGGCCAGGCATAGCTCAGCATGGCGTCGATGGCGCGGGCCGTGAAGCCGCTGATGCTGCGGCCATCGCGCTGGTTGAACTTGCGCAGGAAGTGGTTCATGAAGACGGGGATGTCTTCGCGCCGCTCGCGCAGCGGCGGCACGCGGATGGGCAGCACGTTGAGGCGGAAGAAGAGGTCTTCGCGGAAGCGGCCGGCCTCGACCTCGGCGCGCAGGTCCAGGTTGGTGGCGGCCACCACGCGCACATCGACCTTGCGGGTCTGGATGCCGCCCACGCGTTCGATCTCGCGCTCCTGCAGGGCGCGCAACAGCTTGCCTTGGGCCGTCCAGCTCAGGATGCCGATTTCATCGAGGAAGAGCGTGCCACCGTCGGCGCGCTCGAAGCGGCCGGCGCGCGCGCTCTGGGCGCCGGTGAAGCCGCCCTTCTCGACGCCGAACAGCTCCGACTCGATCAGGTCTTCGGGGATGGCCGCGCAGTTGATGGCCACGAAGGGCCCGGCCGCGCGCGTGCCGATGCGGTGCAGGCTTTGCGCCAGCACCTCCTTACCCACGCCGCTTTCGCCCAGGAAGAGCACGGTGGCCTGGGTGCTGGCCGCGCGGCGCACCATGTGGCAGACGGCGTTGAAGCCCGAGGACACGCCCACCACATCGGCATCGCCCAACAAGGAGCGCGCGGTGGTCTGGCCCTCGCGCGGCGCGGGCATGGGGTGCACGGCGCTCAGGCCTTGCGTGAGCGCGTCGGCGCGCAGCGAGCGCTTGTCCTCGTCGGCGTCGCTCCACTCGTCCACGCTCTTGCCGATGATCACGCAATGGCTGGCGCCCTGCGCGCAGCACTGCACCTCGCGGAACATCACCGGGCGGCCCATGAAGCGGCTGACGAAGCCCGAGGCATAGCCCACCTGCTGCCAGCAGGCCGTGTCCGCGCCGATGCCATAGCGCTGCACGTGCACCTCGGCTTCGGCGCAGCCATACCAGTGGAACTCGCCGAAGAAGTGACCACGCTCTTCGTCAATTTCCAGGTGGGCCGGCTCGACGCGCGCCACGCCTTCGAGCATGTGCAGCTGCGGCCCGATGAAGAGCGCATCTTGCGGCGCATCGGGCGCGCGCATCTTGCGGGCCAGCTCGGCATCGTGCGCGCCGGAGTTGTAGCCCATGCGCGTGATGAGGCCGCGCGCCGCGTCCACGCCCAGCGTCTCGATCAGCTCCTGGCGCAGCACGCCGAGCGCCGAGGTGTGCAGCAAGAGCATGCGCTGGTCGTCCAGCCAGATGCGGCCTTCGCGCGGGTCGAAGTGCACGCGGCTGATGAGGTCTTCGCGCGTGGGCAAGGCCGAATGCGGCACAGCTGCCTTGAGTTTGGTGGGCATGTCCAAGGTTTGTAGGAATTCGAACAGTCGCTGCAGACGATGCTAGTGCGGGGGTGGATCAATTGATACAGGTCATGCCCGAGGGTCTCGTGGGATTCGGCACACACCGTCCAAAACCAGGGTTGGAAAGGGGCTTGGAGGGCGTTTGAAGCACCGATTCCTCGGGGTGTTCCCTAGGGGGTGGTGGCTCTGGCACGGCCTTCGCAAAAGAGGAGGTGCAAAGCACACGCCAATGGCCATCGGGTACTCCCGCAGATGCCATGGGCGCGTGGCCTCAGAACCAGGAGACCAGACATGCCCGTGCTCGCCTTCCCCCGTGCCGAATCGGTCCAGTGCTATGTGCGCTTGCGCAACGAGCGCCCCGACGGCTTCGTGGAGTTCGACTTCTCGCTCGGGGACCCCGACCTGTCGGTGGACCTCATCTTGCCCAAAGCGGCTTACGAAGAGTTCTGCACGGCCCACCGCGTGCGCTTCCTCAGCGCCGAGCAAGGCGAGGAGATCGACGCCGAGCAGGCCAAGTGGCGCTACGGCCAGCCCGGCATCGTCGATTGACACCGTCTTTCACCGCCCTTCTCAGCTCTTCCCCGCCAAAACCAACACCCCCTTCGGAGACCCGCATGACCGTCGAGATCCGCACCCAGAGCGTCAAGCCCGTGCGCCACACCTATGCGCACATCGCCCGGCGCTTTGGCGACAAGCCTGCCAGCCGTTACCAGGAAGCCACCTATGACCTGCAGTCCGAGGTGAACCACCACTACAAGCCGCTGTGGGACCCCGAGCGCGACCTCTACGACGCGCGCCGCACGGCCATCGTGATGAAGGACTGGTATGCGCTGAAAGACCCGCGCCAGTACTACTACGGCAGCTACACCATCGCCCGCGCCAAGCAGCAAGAAGGCCTGGACCGCCAGATGGAGTTCGCCGAGAAGCGCGAGCTGCTGCGCGGCCTGCCGCAGGAAGCGCGCGACGCCATCGTCTTCGCCATCGTGCCGCTGCGCCACTTCGAATGGGGCGCCAACACCAACCTCAGCCACATCTCGGCCTATGGCTGGAGCACGGCCATCACGCAGGCGGCCATCATGGGCGCGGCCGACCGCCTGGGCCTGGCCCAGCACTGCTCGCGCATCGGACTGCTGGTGGACGGCAACACCGGCAGCACGCTGGACGAGGCCAAGCAGTTCTGGGTGGCGCACAGCGACTGGCAGCCGCTGCGCCGCGAGGTCGAGCGCGTGTTCGTGACGCGCGACTGGTTCGAGGTGCTGGTGGCCCAGTGCCTGATCGCCGACGGCCTGGTCTTCCCGCTGTTCTTCCAGCAGTTCGATGCCTGGCTGGCGCGCCGCCACGGGCCCGGCCTGTCGACCCTGCTGGACTACCCGATGCGCCTGCACGACGAAGGCGTGCGCTGGGCCGATGCCACGGTGAAGACCGCTGCTGCCGAGAGCGAGGCCAACCAGGCTCTGCTGAGCGGCTGGGCGCGCACCTGGCGCGAGCGCTTCCTGAGCGCCCTCAAGCCCCTGGCCGAAGCCACCATGGGCGACGAGGGCGAGGTGGCCCTGGCCCAGGTCGATGCGGCCCTGGGCGTGCGCCTGGCCAAGCTGGGCCTGAGCGCCTGAACCCCACAAGGACATCTCATGACCACCGCCACCCCGATCACCACCACCTCCACCCAACCCGTCTTCATCGCCTTCCAGGCCAACAACGACACCCTGCCCATCGTCGAGGCCATCGTGGCCGACAACCCGCAGGCCGTTGCCGTGGACTCGCCCGCCATGGTCAAGGTCACCGCACCGGGCCTGCTGGTCATCCGCCGAGCCTCGGTGGAAGAGCGCGTCGGCCGCGACTTCGACCTGCGCGAGCTGCAGCTCAACCTGATCTCGCTGTCCGGCCAGATCGACGAGACCGAAGACGAATTCACCCTGCACTGGCAAAGCGCTTGAACGCGCCCTGGAGAACCACCATGAGCACGACCATGAACACCACCGCCGCCGCTACCCCCGCCGCCAACGCCCCCGCCAAGAAGCTCAGCCTCAAGGAAAACTACGCCATGCTCACGCGTGGCCTGGGCTGGGAGCCCAGCTACGAGCCCAAGGAAGAGGTGTTCCGCGCCGTCCACTTCGAGGGCATCAAGATCCATGACTGGGACAAGTGGGAAGACCCCTTCCGCCTGACCATGGACGCCTACTGGAAGTACCAGGGCGAGAAGGAAAAGAAGCTCTACGCCATCATCGACGCCTTCCAGCAGAACAACGGCCAGTTCAACGTGAGCGACGCCCGCTACGTGCAGGCCCTCAAGCTCTTCGTCACCGGCATCACCTGCCTGGAATACGCCTCGCACCGCGGCTTCAACATCCTCAGCCGCGAGTTCCCGGGCGTGGCTCCGCGCATCGCCGCGCAGATGCAATCGCTGGACGAGCTGCGCCATTCGCAGACACAGATCCACGCGATGAGCCACTACAACAAGTACTTCGAGGGCATGGCCGAGTTCCCGGAGATGTTCGACCGGGCCTGGTACCTGTCCATCCCGAAGTCCTTCTTTGAGGACGCCATCACCGGTGGGCCCTTCGAGTTCATCACGGCCATCTCGTTCTCTTTCGAGTACGTGCTGACCAACCTCGTCTTCATGCCCTGGATGTCGGGCGCGGCCTACAACGGCGACATGTCCACCGTGTCGTTCGGCTTCTCGGCGCAGAGCGACGAAGCCCGCCACATGACGCTGGGCATCGAGGTCATCAAGTTCCTGCTGGAGCAGGACCCCGACAACCTGCCCATCGTGCAGGGCTGGATCGACAAGTGGTTCTGGCGCGGCTACCGCCTGCTGTCCCTGCTGGCCACGATGATGGACTACATGCTGCCCAAGCGCGTGATGAGCTGGGCCGAGGCCTGGGAGATCTACTTCGAGCAAAACGGCGGCGCCCTCTTCGCCGACCTGGCCCGCTACGGCGTGCGCATGCCCCTGGGCTGGGAGACCACCGTCAAGGAGAAGGGCCACGTCAGCCACCAGGTCTGGTGCACGCTCTACCAGTTCCGCCACGCCGCCGGCTTCCCCGTGTGGCTGCCCTCGGCCGAGGAGATGGACTGGATGTCGGCCAAGTACCCCGAGACCTTCGACAAGTACTACCGCCCGCGCTACGAGCACTGGGCCGAGCTGGAGCGCCAGGGCAAGCCCTTCGTCAACGCGACGCTGCCGCAGCTCTGCCAGGTCTGCCAGTGGCCGCAGCTCTTCACCGAGCCCGACGACCCCACGCAAGTCTGCTATCGCGAAGGCACTTACCTGGGCGAGAAGTTCCACTTCTGCTCGGACGGCTGCCAGCACGTCTTCAACCAGGAGCCCGAGAAGTTCGTGCACGCCCACCTGCCGGTGCACCAGATCTACCAGGGCAACTACTTCAACCCGGGGGTGGACCCGACGGCGCCTGATTTCAACCCGCTGGTCGAGGCGCTGAAGTACATGCGCATCCAGCCCGGGGTGGATGGCGGTGACTTCGCCACCCACGCCGATGCGCTGAACTGGCAGCAGTGGACGGGCCGCCCGGCCAACATGCACGCGCCGCATGCCACCCCCGCCACCCCTGCCGCCGAACCTGAACGCAAGATCGCCTGAGACCGGGCCTGCACCACACCGAAGGAGACAAGCATGAGCGTCAAAGCCATCCGCCCGGGCTACCACGGGGACATGAAAGACACGGTGGACAAGTTCCACGGCCAGCAGCTGCTCGGCCTGGGCTGGGACCAGCACCTGATGTACGCCGCGCCGATGTGCATCCCGGTGCCGCCGGACATGCCCTTCGGGGCCCTGGTTGCGCAGGTGCTGCCCAAGCTCTACGGCCAGCACCCGGACTTCGACCAGATCGCCTGGGACCGCGTGCAGTGGCGCAAGGGCAGCGAGGCCTTCACGCCCGACCCGGCCAAGAGCCTGAAGGACAACGGCGTGGGCCACAAGGACCTGCTGCGCTTTCGCACGCCCGGCCTGCAGGGCCTGGCCGGTGTCGGCTTCTGAGCGAAGGACGAGCGCAACATGAGCTACCAGCTGACCATCGAACCCCTGGGCCAGACCATCGAGGTCGAGCCCGACCAGACCGTGCTGGACGCCTGCCTGCGCGCCGGCATCTGGCTGCCCCACGCCTGCTGCCACGGCCTGTGCGCGACCTGCAAGGTGCAGGTCTCCGAAGGCGAGGTCGAGCACGGCGACGCCTCGCCCTTCGCGCTGATGGACTTCGAGCGCGAAGAAGGCAAGACCCTGGCCTGCTGTGCCACGCTGCAATCGGACGTGACCATCGAGGCCGAGATCGACGAGGAGCCCGACGCCGAGGTCATTCCCGTGCGGGACTTCGCCGGCGTGGTCTCGCGCATCGAGGCCCTCACGCCCACCATCAAGGCGCTGCACTTCAAGCTGGAGGCGCCCATCCACTTCCAGGCCGGCCAGTACGTGAACCTGGAGATCCCCACCCTGGGCGTGCGCCGCGCCTTCTCGCTGGCGAACACGCCGGCCACGGGCGACGAGGTCGAGCTCAATGTGCGCATCGTCGCCGGGGGCGCGGGCACGGCCTACCTGCACGAGCAGCTCAAGGTGGGCGACGCGGTGCGCCTGGCCGGGCCCTATGGCCGCTTCTTCGTGCGCAAGTCGGCGCACACGCAGCACAAGCTGGGCATGCTCTTCATGGCCGGGGGCTCAGGCCTGTCCAGCCCGCGCAGCATGATCCTGGAGTTGCTGGCCGAGGGCTGCACGCTGCCGATCACGCTGGTGTACGGCCAGCGCTCGCGCGCCGAGCTGTACTACCACGACGAGTTCCTGGCCCTGGCCGAGCAGCACCCCAACTTCACCTACGTGCCGGCCTTGTCCCACGAGCCCGAAGGCAGCGACTGGACGGGCCCGCGCGGCTTCGTGCACGACGCGGCCAAGGCGCATTTCCAGAACGACTTCCGCGGCCACAAGGCCTACCTGTGCGGGCCACCCGTGATGATCGACGCCTGCATCACCACCCTGATGCAGGGCCGCCTGTTCGAGCGCGACATCTACACCGAGAAGTTCCTCTCGGCGGCCGATGCCGAGCGGGTGCGCAGCCCGCTGTTCAAGGCGATTTGAGCGCCTGCCTGGGCAGCCCCCAGGCTGCCCCCAACAAGAAGCCCCGGTCAGCTTGCGCTGCCGGGGCTTGGCTCATGGGCGTGCCCTCACGCCGCGAAGGGCATCAGGCTGTTGAGCCCCGGCGTGTGCATGCGTATCTGCGCCTTGTGGCGCACGCCGTTGTCCTTGAGGCTGCGCTCGAAGTCGGGCTGCCAGGGCTGGGCGCCCAGGTGCCACTGCACGCGGGTCCAGTCGATCTGCGGCGTGTCGGGGTCGGCCGCGATCAAGGGCGTCAGGGCGTCTTTCACCCAGTCCTTGAACAGCATGTCCGGAGGCACCGGCATGATGAAGGGCGCGGCGAACAGCAGGTGGTGGTCCCAGCTGGCATAGACCAGTTGGGCGCCGTGGAAGTTGGCCTGCACGTCGGCTGGCGTGGCGGTGTAGGCACCGATGGATTTCACGGGCATGGTCGCTCTCCTCAGGCTTGCGGTGTGCCAGAAGTCATGCTCTTCCAGCGGTTGAAGTTCTGCTCGTCCTGCGAGCCGCGGTAGTCGCCGTTGTCCTGGCCGCCGACCAGGCCCACCCAGGCCATCCAGGCCTCGATGCCGCCCTCGCTGGGCGCGGTCTGGAAGAACTGGTTCATGGGCAACCAGGCCTGCATGTATTTCTCGGGCTCGTTGAGGAAGATGTCCTGGCAGTGGTCCGAGCAGAACTGGTAGAGCTCGCCCTCGTGTTCCAGCTCGCGGCTGCACAGCGTGGTCGGGTCGCCCGGCTCGGTGAACACGGCGGGCATCTGGCAGGTCTGGCACAGCTTGGCCAGGCCGACGTTCTGGAAGGGGCGGCCCTCCTCGGCCATCTTGCGGATGTGCATCCAGCGCGGGCGGTAGTACTTGTCGAAGGTCTCGGGGTACTTGGCCGACAGCCAGTCCATGTCCTCGTCGGACGGGATCCAGCTGTGGAAGGACGTGCCGAAGCTCCACTGGTAGAAGCCCAGCATGAGCTGGTGGGAGATGTGGTCCTTGGCCTCGGCGGCCTCGTCCCAGCCCTTGGGCGGCTTGATGCCGTAGCGGGCCATGTCCTTGAACAGGGCGCCGCCGTTTTCCTCGCCGTACAGGTCCCAGGCCTCGCGCCACGACATCACGCGCTTGGGCAGCATGTAGTCCATCATGGTGCTGACCAGGGACAGCAGGCGCAGGCCGCGCCAGAACCACTTGTCCAGCCAGGCCTGCACGATGGGCAGGTTGTCCGGGTCCTGCTCCAGCATGAACTTGATGCACTCCAGGCCCAAGGTCATGTGGCGGGCTTCGTCGCTTTGCGCCGAGAAGCCGAAGGTCACGGTGGCCATGTCGCCGTTGTAGGCCGCGCCCGACATGAAGGGCACGAACAGCAGGTTGGTGAGCACGTACTCGAAGGAGAAGCCCACCGCGATCATGAACTCGAAGGGCCCGGCCGACATCGCATCGTCGAAGAAGGAGCGCGGCACCGAGTTGTACCAAATGCGGTCGCGCATCTGGGTGAAGGCGTGGAAGCCGTTGTAGTAGCGGTTGTAGTTCGAGATGGCGTGCACCTGCGTCTGCGCATGGCGGATCTCGTCGATGGCCTGCATCTGGCAGGCGACCTGCGTGCCCACGCCGGGCAGCTCGCGGCCGATGCGCGCATAGCCGCGGTGGGCCGAGTACTCGCCGGGGCTGATGGCCTGCAGGAAGATCTTGACGGCGGTGAGGTAGCGCGCGTCCGAGATGTTCAGGTGGCCGTTGTTCTGCACATGGGCGTCGATGATCGCGTAGAACTTGCGCTCCTTCTCGCCCTGGTACTTCCAGTAGGCGTCCATGGTCAGGCGGAAGGGGTCTTCCCACTGATTCCAATCGTGGATCTTGATGCCCTCGTAATGGGCGTAGGGGTAGATGGCCTCGTGGCTCTGGTAGCTGGGCTCCCAGCCCAGGTCGCGGGTGAGCAGGCGGTAGCGCTCTTTGAGGCCCAGCTTCTTGGCGTTGACTTTCATGTCCATGTCGGTCTCCTCGGGGGTCAGTGGTTCCAGCAGATGGTCAGGGCGTCGTCTTCTTCGTCGACATGGCCGCCCAGCGTCACGATGTGGACGTGGATGGACTGCATGTCGAAGGGACGACCAAGTTCTTGCTCGACGCTGTCCTTGCGCAGCACCAGGCGGCCTTCGGCGCTGACGCGCACCATGGCCGGCTGGTGGTCGACGTGGGCTTCGGGGTTGTCGTGCACCAGGGCATCGACGATGCAACGGGTCTCTTCGTTGCTTTGCAGGGCGATGAACACGCGTGACATGGCCGCTCCTTCAGGCGTTCAGGCCGAGCTTGGCCATGCGCGCCTGGAAGGCGGCGCGGTACTCGGTCATGGCGGCGTCGGCGTTGCCCCCGGGCGCACCCTCGGGCAGGGCGATGGACAGCACCGGCAGCAGGGCCGCGGCGGCGCGCGTGCCCCAGTGCTGCAGCCAGGCGTCGAGCTGCTGGCGGTTGGCGTCGGACTCGGCGGCCATGACCTTGAGCACGGCGTCCACCCAGGTGCGGGTTTCGGCGTGCCACTCGCTCATGAACTGGGTCAGCAGGGCCAGCGAGGAGCCGCCTTGCAGCGACCAGGCGTCGTCGATCACGCGCTCGTAGACCAGCGGGTAGAGCAGGCCGTCCATGGCCACGTTCTGCGCCACGAACACCTCCACCGGGTCGCGCACGACCATGCAGTCTTCGGTGTAGCGGCGCAGGGCCTGCCAGGCTTCGCCGCTCATCCAGTCTTGCTTGGCTTCGTCCAGTGCCTCGGTGTCGCCCAGCAGCAGGCCGATGCGCGAGAGGTACTGCGCGATGCCGAGCTGGTCCATGGCCTGGTAGATGCACGGCTGCGTGAAGGGCGCGCCGTAGCCGTAGCCGCAGATGAAGGTGTTGTTGAGGTTGCTGCCCCAGGCGGCATGGCGCAGCGGCACCAGCAGCTGGCGTGCGGTGGTGCGCAGCGCCTCGGGCATGGCGGCGAACAGGCCGTAGTTGCTGACGAACTGGAAGTTGGCCTCGGCCGTGTCCTGCTGCTTGGCGCGCGCCAGGGTGTAGGTGCTGTAGTAGTACTGGCGCGGGTCTTTCAGGGCCTGCCAGTCCTGCATGACGATCTTGCTCCAGGACTTGTCGTAGAGCGCATGCGCCGGGTCCCAGGTGGGGCGGTAGTGCAGCTGCTCTTCGGCCTGCAGGTCGTAGCTGGCCTCCTGGTAGCGCGTGGCGGGCTTGTTGCCGAAGCGCTTGACGAGGTGGTCGTAGGCGGGCCGCAAGGGCTCGATGGCGAGGGTCTTGAGGTCGATTTGCATGGGGTGTCTCCGGGTCTGGGTGTCGCTCACAGCACACCGGAGATACGCAATCGACGGGCCAGGTCCAAACGCGTCGGGATGGGCCCGAAATGGCCTGTTCAGGGCCGCCAACCAAGGGCTTGCCCCGACAAAAAGTGTTCAGGGCTGGGAGGGCGCGGTGACAGGAATGTCCGCGGGTTGCTTGAGCCGGTAGCTCAGCTGGCGCCGTGTCAGGCCCAGCATGCGGGCGGCCTGGGCGAGGTGGCCTTGCGAGCGCTGCAGGGCCATCGCGACGAGGCGGTCCTCCAGCGCCGACAGGTCCAGGCCCTCGCCCAGCAGGCTTGCCAGCAGGGCCTCGTCGGGGCCCTCGGGCGGCGGCGCGTCCAGCGTGCCGCGCGCGCCGATGACGGCTTCGTCTGGCGAGGGCCTCCAGGGCTTGGCGAAGAGGTGCTCGACCTCGATGTCCCCGCCCGGCGGGGCCAGCAGCACGCCACGCTCCACCATGTTCTCCAGCTCGCGCACATTGCCCGGCCAGGCGTGCGCCTGCAGGGCCTGCAGGGCGCGGTCGCTGACACCGCGCACGCGCTTCTGGTTGGCCGCGCAGTGCTTGTCGATGAAGCACTGCACGAACAGCGGGATGTCGCTGCGGCGCTCGCGCAGTGGCGGGATGTGGATGGGGAAGGCGCTCAGGCGGTAGTAGAGGTCGGCGCGGAAGCGGCCGGCCTGCACGGCTTCTTCGAGGTCCACGTGGGTGGCGGTCACCAGGCGCACATCGACCTGGCGTGCCGTTTCGGCGCCCAGGCGCTCGACGGTGCCCGTCTGCAGCACGCGCAGCAGCTTGGCCTGTGCCGACAGGGACAGGTCCCCGATCTCGTCGAGGAAGAGCGTGCCGCCGTGTGCCCGCTCGAAGCGCCCGGCGCGCGATTGCTGGGCGCCCGTGTAGGCGCCGCGCTCCACGCCGAACAGCTCGGACTCGACCAGCTCGTGCGGCATGGCCGCGCAGTTGACGGCCACGAAGGCCTGCTCGGCGCGCGGGCTGTGGCGGTGCAGCCATTGCGCGAACACCTCCTTGCCCACGCCGGTTTCGCCCTGCAGCAGCACGGTGATGCGGTGGGTGGCGGCCTTCTCCAGCAGGCCCACGGCCTGGCGGATGGGCGCCGAGGCCCCGATGATGGGGCTGGCGGCACGTTGCTGCGACAGGGCGGCCTGCAGCTGCTGTACCTCGGATTGCAGGCGGCGCAAATCGTCGGTCACCTGCTCGGGCTCGAAGTGGCGCAGGTAGGCCGGGTCCTGCCAGTCTTCGGCGGGCTTGCCGACGATGCTGCAGTGGGCATCGCCGGTGGCCGCGCAGGCGCATTCCTTGAAGACGATGAAGCGCTGCATGAAGGCCGTGGTGTAGCCCGAGGCATAGCCCACCTCGTGCCAGCACACGGGCGCGTGGCTGCTGCCCTGGTCGCGCAGGTGGGCCTGGACTTCCCAGGACTTGTGGAAGTGCACCTCGGCGTCGAAGTCGCCGCTGGCCAGGTCCAGGGTGCAGCGGACGGTCTCGGCCTGCACCAGGCCTTGCAGGGTGTGCAGGCGAGGGCCCAGCAGGAAGGCGTCTTCCAGCGGGCCGTCCTTGACGAGGGACTTGGCCAGCTCGGCGTCGCGCTGGCCGGCGGCAAAGCCCATGCGCAGCAAGATGCCTTGGGCGCGTTCCAGCCCGACGCTGTGGATGAGCTCGCGGCGCAGCATGCCCATGGCGTCGCTGTGCATGAGCACCATGCGCTGCTCATTGAGCCAGACGTCGCCGGACTCGATGTTGAAGCGCAGGTGGGGCGTCAGGTCGAAGCGGCGGCTGGGGTCGTGCATGCAAAAGGGGGCCGTGGTGCGCGTCAAAACCAGGGAGAACCCGTGGTGGCAAGGGGCTGCGCAGGAGATACAAAGCACAGGGTAAAGGGGCCGCTTCCACCGCGCCATGGCGTCGAACCCTCATGCTCGCGAAGGTATGGCCGATGCACCGCTGAGGTATTGGACACCGCCTCTGCGATCGAGACACTGGCGCAAAACGAAGCACAACGTGGCACTGCCAGGCCCCCCGCGCGTGCCCCACCGATGGAGACACACCATGAGCACGAACGTGCCAGCCGCCCCAGTCACCGCACCCACCGCTTCCCCCGGCCGACACCAGGTGGTGATCGACGAAACCGGCGAGTCCTTTGCCTGCGCCTCGGCCGAGACCGCGCTCAACGCCTTGTCGCGCTCGGGCCGCAAAGGCATCCCCGTGGGCTGCCGCGGTGGTGGCTGCGGCGTCTGCAAGGTGCAGGTGCTGGCCGGTGAGTTCCGTACGCGCCCCATGAGCCGCTGCCACATCAGCGAAGCCGACGAAGCCCGCCGCGAGGTGCTGGCTTGCTGCATCTACCCGCAAAGCGATGTGAAGCTGCGCGTGGTGGGCAAGATGCAAAAGGCCATCTTCCGAAACCCCTGAAGCCATCGGCATCCTGGGCCGATGGTGGGCCCGTGGTGCGAGGTCCTTGGAAGCGTCGGGCGCGCAAGCCCCGGCGCTTTTTTTGTGCCCGATGCGGCGGCCCATGGCCACCCTGAACTGCCACACAAGCGGGTGAAGAGGCAGTCCGTGAAATCCCTTGACGTGGCGTCAATCCACATACTTTCGGAGTATCAGCGCCTGTCTGCAACGGTATTGGATTGCCGCAGGTCGCTTCGATAAGGTCTCTTCCCACGCAGGTTGCTTCAGCGCAGTCCTGCCGCTGACACCACAACACCGTGTGTAGGAGACCGAGATGAACCTGAACTGTGCGCGCATGCCGCGACTGTCTGCGTCTGCTCTGGCCGTGATGGCCTCGATGCTGACGCCCGTGTGGGCCGCCGCCATCGACACTGGCGTGCCCGACCTCAAGGTGCGATGGGACAACACGTTCAAATACGGTGCGGCCTTTCGCCTGAAAGACCCGAGCCAGTCCGTGGCGGCCTCGGCCGAACAGCCCAACGTCGACGCCGGCGACATGGCCTTCAAGCAAGGCCTCATCAACAACCGCATCGACATCCTCAGCGAGCTCGATGCCTCGTACAAGAACATCGGCATGCGCGTGTCCGGCGCGGCCTGGTACGACGCGGTCTACCGCCAGAACAGCAACGACTACCCCGCCGGCGGCGCACCCAACACGCTGAGCGCGGCCAACGGTGGCCCCAACAACGTCTTCACGCCGCAGACCCGCCGCCTGATGGGCCAGAAGAGCGAGTTCTCCGACGCCTTCGTCTACGGCTCGACCGAGCTCGGCGACAGCAAGCTCAGCGTGCGCGCCGGCCGCCACACCCAGCTCTACGGCGAGACCTTGTTCCTCGGCGCCAACGGCATCGCCTATGCCCAGGCACCGGTCGACCTGATCAAGGCTTTCTCTCAGCCCACGGCGCAGTTCAAGGAAATCGCGCTGCCGGTCAACCAGGTCTCCAGCAACCTGCAGATCAGTCCCAACCTCTCGCTGGGCGCTTACTACCAGCTCGAATGGCGCCCCATCCGCCTGCCTGCCACGGGCAGCTACTTCAGCCCCGCCGACTTCGTGGGCGATGGCGCCAACCTGCTGCTGCTGCCCAGCGGCGCTGCACCGCGCACCGCCGACCGCAAGGGCTCCAAGGGTGGCCAGTACGGCATGCAGGTCCGCTTCAAGGTGGGCGATGTGGACTACGGCCTCTACGCCGCGCAGTTCGACGAGAAGCTGCCGGTGCCGGTCGTGGACCTGACCACGGGCACGTACTCGCTGTACTACCAGCGCAAGGTCAAGACCTTCGGCGCGAGCCTGTCCACCGTGCTCGGTGAGACCAACGTGGCCGCCGAAATCTCGACGCGCCGCGACACCCCGCTGGCCCCGCTGGGCGACCTGGTGCTGACAACGCTGGGCACCACCGCGAACAACCAGGGCAACACGCCCTACGCGCTGGGCAACACCCTGCACATGAACGTGTCGGCCATCTCGGTGATGGCGGCCTCGCCGCTGTGGGATGCCGCCAGCGTCGTCGGCGAACTGGCCTACAACCGCCTGCTGCAGGTCACACGCGCACCCACCGGCATGGGCGTGCCCATTCCCGACGCGCTCAACACCACGCACACGAAGGGCCACCTGGCCGGTCGCATGGTGTTCCAGCCCGAGTACTTCCAGGTCCTGCCGCAGCTCGACCTGCAAGTGCCCATCGGCATCGGCCTGGGGCTGTATGGCCGCTCTGCGGTGTTCCAGGTCGCACCCGAGCGTGGCGGCGACATGAGCATCGGCTTCAACTTCGACTACCAGAAGACCTGGAAGGCCGGCCTGCAACTCACCCACTACTTCGGCTCTGCCGGCCCTGCGCCCAGCCTGCCAGCTGCGGGCCCCACCGGGACCTACGCCAGCTACAAGCAGTACTACAAGGACCGCGACTTCATCTCGCTGACCATCCAGCGCAGCTTCTGACGACACCGACCTGACGCACAAGGAGACTTTGATGACCCCGCACAAGCACATGTTGACGGCCACCGTGATGGCCCTGAGCGCCATGACCGTGGCCCACGCCGCCGTGACCGCCGACGAAGCCGCCAAGCTGAAAAGCACCCTGACGCCTTTGGGCGCCGAGAAGGCCGCCAACAAGGACGGCACCATCCCCGCCTGGGACGGCGGGCTGACGCAGGCCACGGGTACCAAGGTCGGCGACGTGCCGGCCAACCCCTTCCCCAACGACAAGGTGGTGCTGCAGATCACGGCCAAGAACGCCGCCCAGCACGCCGACAAGCTCAGCGAAGGCACACTGGCCCTGCTCAAGAAGTACCCCGACACCTTCCGTGTCGATGTCTACCAGACGCGCCGCACGGCCTCGGCCCCGGCCTATGTGTACGACAACACCTTCAAGAACGCCACGCGCTGCAAGACCAAGGACACGGGTTGGTCGGTGGAAGGCTGCTTCGGCGGCATCCCCTTCCCCATCCCCAAAGATGGTGCCGAGGCCGCCTGGAACATGCAGCTGCGCGTCGAGGCCGAGTCGCTGTCCTACGGCTTCCGCAACATGGTGACCAGCTCCGACGGCGCCCGTGCCCTGGCCACGCGCAACGACATCAACTTCCAGCACCCGTACTACTACAAGGACGGCTCGCCCGAGAGCTGGAGCGGCGAGTACCTGATGCAGCGCTTCAACGCCACCGAGCCGCCCTTCAAGGCCGGTGAGTCCCTGGTGTTCCGCGACAGCATCGACATCAAGAACTCGCGCCAGGCCTGGCAGTACCTGGTGGGCCAGCGCCGCGTGCGCCGCGCCCCCACGGTGGCTTACGACACACCCGACTTCGTGGCCTCCGGTGCCAACTACTTCGACGAAGTGCAAGGCTTCCTGGGCGCCATCGACCGCTACAACTGGAAGCTGGTCGGCAAGCAGGAGATGTACGTCCCGTACAACAACAACGGCCTGGTCACCGCCAAGCTGGACGACGCCTTCACCAAGCACCACATGAACGCGGACAAGACCCGCTGGGAGCTGCACCGCGTGTGGGTGGTCGAAGCCACGGTCGCTCCGGGCAAGCGCCATGCCGTGCCCAAGCGCCGCTTCTACCTCGACGAGGACAGCTGGGCCCTGACCCTGATGGACGGCTACGACGCCGAAGGCAAGCTGTGGCGCACCACCCAGGCCTACCCCTTCGTGGTGCCGGCCATCCCCGCGGTGGTCATCAAGACGGTCTCGGTGTTCAACCTGCAGGCCGGCACGATGAGCACGGTGCAGGCGCTCAACGGCGAGACCTACCGCGTCGTGCCGCGCAAGTCGGAAAGCTTCTTCACGGGTGACGCCGTGGCCGCCGACGCCGCGCGCTGACCGCTGCCCGAGGGGGGCTGGGCCTGGTGCTCAGCCCCCTGCCCATGCCCCCTTCCCTTTCTCGCCCTTCGCGCCCACTGCCATGCATCCCTCCTGTGCCCCCTCATCCCGCCGCTGGCGGGTTGGCGCGTGGGTGGCCCTGGCCGCCACAGCCGCCGCTGTCACCGCGCCTGTGGCTGTCCAGGCCGCCACGCCGGCCCCCTCTGCCGCGGCCAGCCCCTTCGACCCGCTGCAGCGGTCGGCTGCGCTCAGCAGCCGCGCCCAGGCGGGCGTCTTGCTGTCGGTGGCGCGCGCCGGCGACCGCATCGTGGCGGTCGGTGAGCGCGGCACCATCGTGCTGTCCGACGACCAGGGCCAGACCTGGCGCCAGGCACGCTCGCCCGTCAGCGTCACGCTCAGCCGCGTGAGCTTCGTGGACGCCGAGCACGGCTGGGCCGTGGGCCACGGGCAGGTCGTGCTGGCCAGCCAGGACGGCGGCCAGACCTGGGCGCGCCAGCTCGATGGCCTGCAAGCCGCCAAGCTGGAGATGGCCGCGGTGCAGGCCGACCCCCAGGCCAGCGACGAACACCGCAAGCAGGCCCAGCGCCTGCTGGACCAGGGCGCCGACAAGCCCTTCCTCGACGTGCACTTCTTCGACCGCCAGAACGGCCTGGTCGTCGGGGCCTATGGCGCCATCTTCGCCACCCGCGATGGCGGCAAGACCTGGCGCTCGCGCCGCGCCGACGTGCCCAACCCCAGCGGCCGCCACCTCAACCACCTGCTGGTGCAGGGCAAGGCGCTCTACCTGGCCGGCGAGCAAGGCACCCTCTTCCAGGCCGAGGGCCCCGACCAGCCTTTCAAGGCCGTGCAAACGCCGTATGCCGGCACCTTCTTTGGCGTGATCGCCTCGCGCCAGGGTGACCTGCTGGCCTATGGCCTGCGCGGCAACGTCTGGCGCAGCGCAGCCGGCTCGGGCACCTGGGAGAAGGTCGCCACGCCCGCCCCCGTGACCCTCACCGGCGGCACCTTGCTGGCCGACGGCCGCATGGTCCTGGTCGACGAGGCCGGCAAGCTGCTCGTGAGCCGCGACCACGGCCAGAGCTTCGCGCCTGTGTTGCTCAAACAGACCGCCTCGTTCACCGACGTCGTGCAAGCCCGCGACGGCAGCCTGGTGCTGTCGAGTGCGCGCGGTGCCATGCACGTCCCTGCCGCCGCCGTCGCAGGCACCGCTTCCGGAGCCGCCAAACCATGACCCCCACCTCGTCCACCGAAGCCACGCCGGTCATCGCCCGCGTGGAGGATTTCGACCAGCGCTCCGGCACCGTCGCCGAGCGCCTGCTGTTCAACAACCGCCTCGTCATCGTGGCGCTGTGCCTGCTCGTCACGCTGGTGCTGGGCTACACGGCCAAGGGCCTGAAGCTCAACGCGGCGTTCGAGAAGATGCTGCCCACGCAGCACCCCTACATCGTCAACTACCTGGACAACAAGAGCCAGCTCGGTGGCCTGGGCAACACCATCCGCATCGCGGTGGAAGCGAAGAAGGGCACCATCTTCGACGCGGCCTACATGGAGACGCTGCGCAAGCTCACCGACGATGTCTTCCTCTTCCCCGAGGCCGACCGGCCTTACCTGAAGTCGCTGTGGACACCCGCGGTGCGCTGGACCGGCGTGACCGAAGAGGGCCTGGACGGCGGCCCCGTCATCCCCGATGGCTTCGATGGCCAGCCCGACAGCCTCGACCAGCTGCGCCTGAACGTCGAGCGCTCCGGCGAAATCGGCAGCCTCGTGTCGGCCGACTACAAGTCCAGCGTCATCCTCATCCCCCTGCAGGACAAGAACGCCGAAACGGGCCAGCCCATTGACTACGCCGACCTCTCCGCCCGCCTGGAGCAGCTGCGCGCCAAGTACGACAACGACGCCACCGCGCTGCACATCAACGGCTTCGCCAAGGTCATCGGTGACCTGATCGAGGGCCTGCGCCAGGTGCTGTTCTTCTTCGCCCTGGCCATCCTCGTGTGCGCCGGCGTGCTGTTCTGGTACACGCGCTGCGTGCGCAGCACCCTGCTGGTGATGCTGTGCTCGGTGGTGGCCGTGGTGTGGTTGCTGGGCCTGCTGCCGCTGCTGGGCTTCGAGCTCGACCCCTACTCGGTGCTCGTGCCCTTCCTGGTGTTCGCCATCGGCATGAGCCACGGTGCGCAGAAGATGAACGGCATCATGCAGGACATCGGCCGCGGCACGCACAAGCTGGTGGCCGCCCGCTACACCTTCCGCCGCCTCTTCCTGGCCGGCCTGACGGCGCTGATCGCCGACGCGGTGGGCTTCGCCGTGCTGATGGTGATCGACATCCGCGTCATCCAGGACCTGGCCCTGACCGCCAGCCTGGGCGTGGCCGTGCTGGTCTTCACCAACCTCGTGCTGCTGCCCATCCTGCTGTCCTATGCGGGCGTGAGCCCGGTGGCCGCGCGCCGCAGCCTGAAGGAAGAAACCGCCGAAGCCGAGTCGCAGAGCAAGCACCCCTTCTGGGCCTTCCTCGACCTGTTCACCCAACGCAAGTGGGCCCAGCGTGCGCTGCTGGCCTCGGCCCTGCTGGCCGTGGTGGGCTTTGCCATCAGCCTGCGCCTCACGGTGGGCGACACCGACCCCGGCGCGCCCGAGCTGCGCCCCGACTCGCGCTACAACCGCGACAACGCCTACATCGTCAAGAACTACGCGGCCAGCAGCGACACCTACGTGGTGATGGTCAAGACGCCGCAGTTCCAGTGCGCGCTTTACCCCAACCTGCTGAAGGTCGATGAGCTCGAAACCCAGCTGCAGCAGCTGCCCGGCGTGGAAAGCACCAACTCGCTGGCCGGCTTGAGCAAGCGCGCCAGCTCGGGCCTCAACGAAGGCAGCCTGCGCTGGTACGACATCCCGCGCAGCCAGGACTCGCTCAACACCGTCATCTCCTACGCCACCCGCGAGCTGTTCAACCAACAGTGCAACCTGCTGTCGGTCTATGTCTACCTCAAGGACCACAAGGCCGACACGCTCGACAGCGTCGTCAAGGTGGTCGAGGCCTTCGCGCTGGCCAACAACACGCAAGAGGTGCAGTTCCTGTCGGCCGCGGGCAATGCCGGCATCGAGGCCGCCACCAACATCGTGGTGCGCAAGGCCAATGCCGAGATGCTGATGTGGGTCTATGCCGCCGTCGTGGTGCTGGCCTTCATCACCTTCCGCTCCTGGAAGGCCGTGATCTGCGCCGTGCTGCCGCTGATGCTGACCTCGGTGCTGTGCGAAGCGCTGATGGTGGGCCTGAACATCGGCGTGAAGGTGGCGACGCTGCCGGTCATTGCCCTGGGCGTGGGCATCGGCGTGGACTACGCGCTCTATGTGATGACCGTGACGCTGGCCGGCCTGCGTGCCGGCGAGAGCCTCTCGCAGGCCTACTACAAGGCCCTGCTGTTCACCGGCAAGGTGGTGGTGCTGACCGGCATCACCCTGGGCGTGGCCGTGGCCACCTGGGCCTTCTCGCCCATCAAGTTCCAGGCCGACATGGGCATCTTGCTGGCCTTCATGTTCGTGTGGAACATGCTGGGCGCCTTGATCCTGCTGCCGGCGCTGGCGCACTTCCTCTTCAAGCCGTCCAGCGCGCCAGCCACGGCCACCACCGCGGACGGTGCCGGTGAGGCCGGTGGTGCGGTGGGCCCGGCAGGCCTGCTGGACGAACCCGCACATTGATCTGGGAGGGCGGCGCGGCTAAAATAGTCCGTTTGGACCATTTGCTGTCATGAAAATGACAGGCCCGCCGCCATGATCTTTGGAAAGCTGCTGCCCCGAGAGGGCAATTTTTTTGAGCTCTTCAACCAACACGCCCAGCACATCGTCACGGCGGCGCACGCCTTCGCGGCCTTGGTCCAGAACTACAACGACCCGGCGCTGCGCGAGAAGCACCACAAGGAGGTCGATGCCGCCGAAGGCATGGCCGACACCGTGCTGCGCGAGGTCAACCGCCTGTTGCACAAGACCTTCATCACGCCGATCGACCGCGAGCAGATCCACACCCTGATCAACACCATGGACGACGTCGCCGACCTCCTGCAGGACGCGGCCGAGACCATGGCGCTGTACGACGTGCGCCGCATGACCGACGAGGTGGTGCGCCTGACCGACCTGTGCGTGAAGTGCGCCGAGCGCCTCAAGAGCGCCGTGACCCTGCTGCACGACATCGGCGATGCCGACACGGCCGCCGCGGCGCTGAAGACCTGCGAAGAAATCGACCAGCTGGAGTCGGACGCCGACCGCGTCATGCGCGCGGCCATGAGCAAGCTCTTCCGCGAAGAGCCCGATGTGCGCGAGGTCATCAAGCTCAAGGCGATCTACGAGCTGCTGGAAACCGTCACCGACAAGTGCGATGACGTGGCCAAGCTCGTCGAGGGCGTGATCCTCGAAAACTCCTGAGCCGACAGGAGCACCTCCCATGCAATCCATGCAGGTGGCCTCTCAGATGGGGCTCTGGGTCATCGTCCTCCTCGTCATCCTGGCCTTGCTGTTCGACTTCATGAACGGCTTCCATGACGCGGCCAACTCCATCGCCACGGTGGTCTCCACCGGCGTGCTGCGGCCCAGCCACGCGGTGCTGTTCGCGGCCTTCTTCAACGTGGTGGCCATCTTCGTCTTCCACCTCAGCGTGGCGGCCACGGTGGGCAAGGGCATCGCCGATGCCGGGGTGATCGATGTGCACGTGGTGTTCGGTGCCCTGGTCGGCGCCATCGCCTGGAACCTCGTCACCTGGTACTGGGGCATCCCGAGCAGCTCGTCGCACGCGCTGATCGGGGGCATCGTGGGCGCGGTGCTGGCCAAGGCCGGCCCGGACGCGCTGGTCGCCACCGGCATCGTGCGCACCGTGACCTTCATCTTCCTGTCGCCCATGCTGGGTTACCTGCTGGGCTCGCTGATGATGGTGCTGGTGGCCTGGGTGTTCCGCCGCATGTCGCCTTCGCGCGTGGACCGCTGGTTCCGCCGCGCGCAGCTGGTCTCTGCCGGGGCCTACAGCCTGGGCCATGGCGGCAACGACGCGCAGAAAACCATCGGCCTCATCTGGATGCTGCTGATCGCCACGGGCTACGCCAGCAGTGCCGACAAGGCCCCGCCGACCTGGACCATCGTGAGTTGCTACCTGGCCATTGGCCTGGGCACCATGTTCGGCGGCTGGCGCATCGTCAAGACCATGGGCCAGAAGATCACCAAGCTCAAGCCCGTCGGTGGCTTCTGTGCCGAGACCGGTGGCGCGCTGACCCTGTTCATCGCCACGGCCATCGGCGTGCCGGTGTCCACCACCCACACCATCACCGGCGCCATCGTCGGCGTGGGCTCGGTGCAGCGCGCCAGCGCGGTGCGCTGGGGCGTGGCGGGCAACATCGTGTGGGCCTGGATCTTCACCATCCCGGCCGCGGCCACGGTGGCGGCGCTGGCCTATGCGCTGAGCACGCAGTTGTTCTGAGGGCGCCGGCGTTCCATGGCAAGCTGCACGCCATGAGCGATTCCCTCGACGACCTGGCCCAGCGCCTGCAGCGCTTCGCCGATGCCCGAGACTGGGGCACCTTCCACTCGCCCAAGAACCTGGCCTCGGCGCTGATCGTCGAGGCGGCGGAGTTGCTGGAGCCTTTCCAGTGGCTGAGCGAGGCGCAAAGCCGTGAGCTGCCCGAAGGCACGAAAGACGCGGTTGCCCTGGAGATGGCCGATGTGCTGCTCTACCTCGTGCAGATGGGCAACCAGCTGGGCGTTGACGTGGTGGCCGCGGCGCACCGCAAGGTCGACATCAACGAGGGCCGCTTTCCTCCGGTGGCCCTGCAGGCCCCCGCCGCGCCGGGCGCCGAGGGCACCGTCGCCTGAGCCCATGCCCGGCCGCATCCGTCGCCAGTTGATCGCGCAGCAGCTGTCGGCGCTGGACGCCGCGCGCGCCCAGGTCGCGGCACCCGATGCTTTGCCGATCTGCCCGCTGTGCGAGCGGCCGATCCCGCGTTCGGAGCAAGACGCCCACCACCTCGTGCCCAAAAGCAAGGGCGGGCGCCACACCGAGTACCTTCACCGCATCTGCCACAAACAGATCCACGCCCTGCTGACCGAGACCGAACTGGCCCGCAGCCACCACACCGTGGAAGCCTTGCTGGCCCACCCCGGCATCGCCACCTTCGTCGCGTGGGTGCGTGGCAAGCCGCCCGAGTTCCGCGGGCGCGCCTTCAAGAGCGAGCGCTTGCGCCGCCGCTGACCGGGGCCTGACGCGGCTTACCGTCAGCCCGTGCCGCCACCTGCCGCCCCACGCCACGCCAGGTGGCCTACAGTGCGAGCATGGCTTGGTTGAACAAACACCCCGACTCCGTGCGCTCCGCCCCGGGCCTGGAATGGGCGCTGTGGCGGCGTTTGCCAATCATCTTGGCGGTGGGCACGGCCTTGCCGCTGGCGGTGCTGTTGCTGTCGTGGTGTTTCTCGCCGGACGCCGCCGATGGCGCGCGCGACCCGGCCTCGCTGCGCTTCGAGTTCGTGCTCATCGGCATCGTGGTGCTGCACTGGACGCTGGTGCTCACCGCCGCCATCGGCTGCGCCATCGTCATCCTGATGAAGGGCCCGACGTACACGGCCGACTCCTACCCCATGCCCGACGCGGACCAACCCGCGCCCTGAGCATGCGGGTGCCGGGCTGGCTTCGCGCTAGCATCGGTGCCTGATGTCCGCCCTCCGCTCCTCCGTGCTGCGCACGCCCCACCTGCCTCTGCTGGCGGCGCTCTACACCGCCCAGGGCCTGCCCTACGGCTTCTTCACCCTGGCCCTGCCGGTGCTGATGCGCGAAGCCGGCTGGTCGCTCACCGCCCTGGGCTTCCTGCAGTTCCTGGCCGCACCCTGGGTGCTGAAGATGCTGTGGGCGCCCGTGGTGGACCACCACGGCACGCGCCGCGTCTGGTTGCTGTCGATGCAGCTGGGTTCGTGCGCGCTGGCACTGGCCATGGCCGCCTTGGGCTTCCACGAAGGCAGCATCGGCTTGTTCGTGGCGGTGTTCGCCTTCAACCTGCTGGCCGCGACGCAAGACGTGGCCACCGATGGCCTGGCCGTGCGCCTGCTCGATGCCCAGCAGCGTGGCCTGGCCAATGGCATCCAGGTGGGGGCCTACCGCTTTGGCATGGTGCTGGGCGGCGGCTTGTTGCTGTGGTTGTTCTCACGCACCAGCTGGAGCGTCACCTTCCTGGCCATGGCCGCCCTGCTGGCGCTGCTGACCTGGCCGGTGTGGCGCATGGCCGAACCGCCGCCGGCTTCATCCCCGGCCGAGGCGCATGACCCCACCGACCCGCACGCACACCCGCCAACCCAAGCCACCTTGCTGCGTGCTGCGGACGATGCCCCACAGGCCTCCGCCCCACGTGGCATGTCGCTGGCCCTGCTGTGGCTGCACCGCGCCCTGCGCCCGGGTGTGCTGCCCCTGGCCGGCCTGATCTTCTGTTTCCGTTTCGGCGACCAGATGGCCTCCGGCCTCATCACGCCCTTCCTGCTTGACCAGGGCGTGGACAAGGCCACGCTCGCGCTGATGAAGGGCGCGGTGGGCTCGGGCACCAGCCTGGCGGGCGCGGCGCTCGGGGGCTGGCTGATGCTGCGCATGGGCCGCCGTCAGGCGCTGCTGGGCAGTGGCCTGGCGCAGGTCGGGGTGTTCGGGCTCTACGCCCTGGCGGCAAGCGGCTGGGGCGGCATGCCGTTGCTGTGGGCGGCCACGCTGGCCGAGGGCGTCATCGGCACCGTGGCCACCGTGGCGCTGTTCTCATTGATGATGGACGCGGCCGACCCCGCGCACGCCGGCACCGACTACACCTTGCTGGGCGCCCTGGGCTTTTCGCTGGCCACGTTGGGCGGCATCGCCGGCGGCATGGTCGGCGACGCCCTGGGTTACGCCGCGGCCTTCGTGGCCGGCGGCTTGCTGTCGGGCGCGGGCGTGGTGGCGCTGGTGCGCTGGCTGGACGCCCACCCGCTCAATGTGCGGGTGCACGAGGCCTGGCGCTGAACCTCACTTCGTCGCGCCAAACACCTTCTGCAGCAGCGCGCTGCCCGTGCCGACCGGGTCCTGGCGGATCTTGCGTTCCTCCTCGCCAATGACGGTGTAGAGCCCGTCCAGCGTCTTGCCCGTCACGTAGTGCTCGATGCTGGCGTCCTCGTTCTTGATCAGGCCCATGCCGGAGGCCTTGCCGGCGATGCGGTCGTAGGTCTTGGCCAGACCGACCTGGCCGATGGCCTGGGTCACCACCGGCAGGAAGGACTGCCCCAGCGGCGCGCGCGTCTTGTCGGCGAAGAACTGGGTGACGGCGTTCTCGCCGCCGGTGAGGATCTGTTTGGCGTCCTGCACCGTCATCGACTTCACGGCCTTGACCAGCAGGTCGCGGCCCATGGGCACGGCGGCTTCGGCCGCGCGGTTCATGCCGGTGACGAGTTCGTCGATGCGTTTGCCCTGGCCGGTCATCTTCAGCACGCCGGCGGCCTGCTCCAGGAAGCCCGGCAGGGGGATGCGGACCTTCGGGTTGTCGAGGAAGCCGCCTTGCTGGCCGAGCAGCGCCACCGCGGCCTGCACCCCTTTTTCCAGGGCGACCTTGATGCCGCTGCTGGCGTCCTGGTTGCTCAGGTCGGACAGCGACAGCGCCCAGGCCTGCTGGTGCGCCGCAGCAACCAGCAAGGTGGCCCAGGCAGCGGCCTGGCGGTGGAAGGCGCGGCGGCCGGCCAGGGCGGAGCCGGCGGCGGCACCGGCGGTGTCGGGCGCGGCGTGGTGCGGGGCATGTGCGGCGTGGCGAGGGGCGTGCATGGGCTTCTCCGGGGCGGGGTTGGCGTCGAAAGCGGGGGCGTTCCAGTTGCCCAATCTAACCGCAGTCCGTGCAAAGTGGCGCGGTCGGCGTCACCCGCGACACCCGCGCCCCAAAAAGGGGCGCGCCTGCGCACCGCTGGGTCACGGTCGGCGCAGCCCAGGCCATCGGATGACCCGATTTGGTGCGCCTCCTGGCGCTGCATGCGCCGAAGGTGCCGGTTTGTGCCCGGCAGCCCCCGGGAAAAGGGCCGCAAGCGGGGCGCACGCGGGCTGGCACGATCCTCGCGGTAGGAACATCGCTCTGATTTGGGGCCCTGATCCTCCAACCATTCACATTGAAATGGACATGCACATGAACAAGAATGCGCTCCTGGCCGCCGCCCTGTCCCTGGGCACCGTGACCGTCGCCCTGGCCGAAGAAGCCAAGTCCGACTGGACCATCACCGGCAACGCCGGCCTGTTCTCCGACTACCGGTTCCGCGGCTACTCGCAAACCGGCTACAAGCCTGCCTTCCAAGGCGGCTTCGACGTGGCCCACGCCTCTGGCTTCTACGTCGGCAACTGGAACTCCAACGTCGAGAGCGGCCTGTACCGCGGCGCCAGCCTGGAAATGGACTTCTACGGCGGCTACAAGTACGCCCTGGGCCCCGTCACCATGGACGCCGGCCTGCTGCACTACTACTACCCCTCGTCCAAGACCGACGGCAGCAAGCAGTCCAAGCAGACCGAAATCTACCTGGGCGCGGCGTATGACATCTTCACCGCCAAGTTCAGCTACGGCCTGACCAACTTCTTCGGCCTGGGCGATGGCACCTCGACCAACACCAAGGGCAACTACTACCTGGACCTGGGCGTGGCCAAGGACCTGGGCAACGGTTGGGGCGTCAATGGCCACTACGGTTACCAGTACGTCAAGAACGGCAAGGACGTCGGCCTGAGCTCGGATAACGTGTCCGACTACCGCGTTGGCGTCACCAAAGACCTGAGCGGCTGGGTCGCCGGTGCCTCGTTGGTGGCGACCAGCAAGAAGGGCTACTTCACCACGGCTTCCGGCAAGGAAGCTGGCAAGACCGGCTTGGTGCTGTCGCTGTCCAAGGCCTTCTGAGGATCTCCCGGTCCCTTCGGCCTGGGGTGAACCCGGGCTCCTGAATGGAACCCCGCGGGGGCGGTGCGAGGCGCAGTATGCTGCGCTCTCCACCGCCCCCGCGGCCGTTTTCGCCACCCATTGCGTCACCAGGAGACACCACGTGTTCAAGGGCATCCTCATCGAAAAAGACGAGCAGGGCTACCGTGCAGCTCTGAAAGACATCGACGACAGCGCTTTGCCCGAGGGCAACGTGACCGTGCGCGTGGCCGCCTCCACGCTGAACTACAAGGACGGCCTGGCCATCACCGGCAAGTCGCCCGTGGTGCGCAAGTTCCCCATGGTGCCGGGCATCGACCTGGCCGGCACCGTCGAGGCCAGCAGCCACCCCGAGTGGCAGGTGGGCGATGCCGTCGTGCTCAATGGCTGGGGCGTGGGCGAAACCCACTGGGGCGGCCTGGCCGAGAAGGCCCGCCTCAACGGCGACTGGCTGGTGCCTCTGCCGAAAGCCTTCACTCCGGCCCAGGCCATGGCCATCGGCACGGCCGGCTACACCGCCATGCTGTGCGTGCTGGCCCTGGAGCGCCATGGCGTCCAACCGTCAGATGGCGAGATCCTCGTGACCGGCGCGGCCGGCGGTGTCGGCAGCGTGGCCGTGGCCGTGCTGGCCAAGCTGGGCTACACCGTGGCCGCTGTGACCGGCCGCCCGCAAGAGGCCGACTACCTGAAGCAGCTGGGCGCGGCCACCGTGCTGGAGCGCAGCGAATTCAGCAGCCCCGGCAAGCCCCTGGCGAAAGAGCGCTGGGCGGGCGCCGTGGACACGGTCGGCAGCCACACGCTGGCCAATGTCTGCGCGCAGGCGAAGTACCGCGGCGTTGTCACGGCCTGCGGTCTGGCCGGCGGCATGGACCTCCCCGCCACCGTGGCGCCCTTCATCCTGCGTGGCGTGACCCTGGTTGGCATCGACAGCGTGATGTGCCCGCGGCCCGACCGCCTGCAAGCCTGGCAGCGCCTGGGCACCGACCTGGACCTGGCCAAGCTGGGCCTCATCACCCGCACCATCTCGCTGGCCGAGGCCATCCCCGTGGCGCAGCAACTGCTCGACGGCCAGGTGCGCGGGCGGGTGGTGGTGCAGGTCGCGCCCTGAGCGGCCGGCGATGGGCCGTGCGCTGCCGCACGGTCCTGACGTGACAGCAGGTAAGCGTCGTCTCATCCTGATGCCGTGTTGGTTGCATGTCATCCGTTCGCGGCACAATCTCGCCCATTCAAGACAGATGCCGTCAGATGGCTTGCAAAAGCCCAGCGGCACCCACGAAAGAGGTGGAGAGATGACGCACAAGCCCGACCCGAAGCACACCTTGCCGCACTGGCAAGGCCAGCGCCGCCTGGCCCTCGCGGCCGTGCCCGCCCTGCTGTTGAGCGCCTGTGGCGGCGGCAATGGCGGCACGCCCGCTGCCACGACCGAGGACCCCAACAAGTTGCGCAACCCGGGCGGCGGGACGGGCACCGGCACCGGCGGTGGCTCGGTGCCCACACCGACAGGCTCGACCCCCACCGGCAGCACGCCGGTGTATGCCAACCTCCGGGGCGCGTCCCTGGGCGTCGGCGCCTCGCTGAACGGCGCCATCCCCTTCCCGGCCGACAACGCCTGGAACACCGACATCAGCGCCTTGCCGGTGGACCCGAACTCGGCCAACCTGATCGCCAGCATCGGGGTGGGCACCGGCCTGCACGCCGACTTCGGCGCAGGGCTCTACAACGGCTCACCCATTGGCATCCCGTACATGGTGGTGTCGGGCAGCGAAGCGCGCTGGCCCATCAACTACACGGCCTACGGCGACGAAAGCGACCCGGGTCCCTTCCCCATCCCGCTGAGCGCGCCCATCGAGGGCGGCAACCAGAGCAACGGTGACCGCCACGTGCTGGTCATCGACCGCGACAACAACCGCCTGTACGAAATCGGCAATGCCTACCCGCAGACCAGCCGTTGGGACGCCAGCGGTGGTGCGCTGTTCAACCTCGACAGCAACACCGTGCGCCCGGGTGGCCAGCCGGGCTGGACCAGCGCCGATGCGGCCGGCCTGCCCATTTTTCCGGGCCTGGCGCGCTACGACGAGGCCATGCTGGGCGCAGGCGGCATCCGCCACGCCCTGCGTTTCACGGTGGCGCGCTCGCGCCGGGCTTATGTGCCCCCGGCCACGCATTTCGCGTCCAGCAACACCAGCGCCGACCTGCCGCCCATGGGCATGCGGGTGCGCCTGAAGGCTTCGTACCAGATCCCGGCCTCGTTCAGCACCGAAACCAAGGCGCTGCTGCAGGCCATGAAGACCTACGGCCTGATCGTGGCCGACAACGGCAGCAACTGGTTCATCAGCGGTGCGCCCGACGAGCGCTGGAACAACGACCGGCTGTCGTCCGAGTTGCGCCAGGTCACGGGCAGCCAGTTCGAGGTCGTGCGCATGGACGGCTTGGTCACCGGCTGACCGTGGGCCGTGCGAGGGGCGGGGCTCAGTGGGCCGTGCCCTCGTAGGCGCGGCGCATGTTGACCACGGCCGCATGGCGGCGCGCGCGGCGGCTGAGCAGGCTTTGGCGCAGCAGGACGCCAGCGGCCAGCAGCATCAGCGCGCCATGCAGGTGGTGCGCGTTGCCCAGCAGGAGCAGGCCCGCCAAGGCGGTGGCCACGAAGGACGCCGTGGTCCAGTAGCGCGAACGCAGCCAGGCCGATGGGGCGCTGGCCGGCGCCTGCAGGGGGCCGCTCGGTGGGGTGCTGGATGGCATCGAAGACAGGTTCACGGGACCTCCTTGGATCGCAGGGTGTGCGATGGCACGCACTCACACGGGATGTGTGACACAACGCACACTTCCTTGTAGAGGCTGCGTCCGGCCTTGGCAAGCTGGGGATAGCCCGATCGCGGGTCAACACCCACGTCAAATCGACACAATCCTGCGTCAGATGCGGGTCGGTGGTCTTCAAGCCGGCGTCAAAGCCGCAAGGCGCCGCTGTAGCCGGTCATCTCCAGGTAGCCGCTGCCCACGGCCTGGCCGCGGGCGTCGCGCAAGGTGCTGAGGCCTTCCCAATAGACGCTGCCGGTGCTGCCGCGGCTGTCGAGCTCCTGGGCGTCGGTGCGGGCCTGCACGGTGAAGCGCTGGCCGGCCACGTCCACCTGCCAGGCCACCGGGTAGCGGGCGCGCGTGGCGGGGCTGGTCCAGTGGCGCAGGGGCGTGAAGCGCACCTCGTCGGGCGCCAGCTTGCGGGCGGGCTGGCCAGGCGCGCGCAGGCTGCCGCCGGCCCACAGCGTGCTGCCATCGGCGCGGCGCAGGCGGAAGGCGGTGAGGGCGCCGCCGTCGTCGAGGTTCATGCCGATCCAGTCCCAGCCCACGGCGTCGGCGTCGAGCAGGGACTCGCTCCATTCGTGGTCCATCCAGGCGCGGCCGTGGACGGCCTGGGTGCGGCCGGCGCGCGTGAGCTGGCCGCTCACCTGCAGCTGCGGGTGCGAGTAATAGCGGCTGGCCTGTTCGATGCGCGGGCCTTTCTGTGAGAAGCCGGCATCGCCTTGCAGCAGCAGGGGCTGGGTTTGGGCAAAGCGCAGGTTGAGCGTGAAGTCGCGCGCGGCGATGTGGCTTTGGTAGGTGCTCTGTGTGGCGGGGCCGCTGCGCTGCAGGGTCCAGTCGCGCAGCAGCACCTGGGTGTCGCCTTCGCGGGCCTCAACAAGTCCGAAGCCGGTGCGGCCGATGCGCTGGTCGTGCACCAGTCGGGCGGCGGCCACGTCGGTGAGCGCGGCGTGGGCGAACACCAGTTGGCGCGCGGCGTAGGCGCTGCGGCTGTCGGCGGCGGCATCGACCCGCGAGCGGAAGAAGGTGATCTGGAAGCCCAGCGGGGCGGCGTGGGGCACGCGGCTGGCGGGTGAGGCAGCGGCATCTTGTGGCCACAGGCTGCCGGTGAGGTACCACCACTCGGTGCGGAAGGCCGGGTGGGCGCCGAAGTCCTGCGGGAAGCGCAGCGGCTCGCCGGGGTGCAGCACCGGGGGCAGGGCGCGCATGGGGCTGAGCGCGTGGGCGCCGTCCGCGCCACAGGCCAGGCCCGCGGCCAGGGCCTGCAGGCTGGTGCGCAGCGCGTCGCGCCGCGTGGGCGCCATGGGCACCTCGTGCATCTCCGGCGTTTTGTGCCGTTTGGGCCGTTTGGGCATGTGGGAGCGCACGGCCATCACCAATCCTCCTTGACGGCCAGCACCACGTCGCGCCCGACCGCCGCGCGCGCCGCGACCCAGGCTGTGAGCGTGCCGGCCAGCATCACGCTGGTGCACAGCGCGGCCAGGCGGGCCCAGGGCAGCAGCAGGTCCATGGTCCAGTGGAAGCTTTGCGGGTTGACCACCATCACCAGCACCACGCTGACAGCCACGCCGAGCGCCAGCCCGAGCAAGGCGCCCACCGAGGTGAAGGCCGCGCCCTCGCCGGCCACGATGCCCAGCACCTGGCGGCGCGTGAAGCCCAGGTGGCTGAGCAGGCCGAATTCCTTGCGCCGCGCCAGCACCTGCGCCGAAAAGCTCGCGGCCGTGCCGAACAGCCCGATGCCGATGGCCACGGCCTGCAGCCAGTAGGTGACGGCGAAGCTGCGGTCGAAGATGCGCAGCGTGGTCTGGCGGATCTGGCCAGGCTCGGCGAAGCTCAGCAGCGCGCCGTCCAGGCCTTGTTGTGTGGCGAGCTCGCGCACGGCGGTCTGCATGGCGTCCACGCGGGTGCCCGGGGCCAGCCACATGGCCAGGTCGTTGACATCGGTGTCGCCGCTCAGGCGCTGGTAGTCGGCCTCGTCGATGACGATGGCGCCCTGCTGGCGGGCGTAGTCGCGCCAGACGCCGCGCACGAACGCGGCCACCGGCGGCTGGCCGGCGCGCAGGGGCAGCATCAGCGTCTGGCCGGGGCGGCCGCCTTGCGTGCTGCCGGCAGGGCCACCGTAGAGGTCCACCACCGCTTCGCTCACGAAGATGCCGACCAGCCCTGCGCGCGGCGGCAGCACTTCGCCCACCAGGGGCAGGCGGCGGGCCGGGTCGCCTGCGCCATCCATGCCATTCAGGTCACGCGAGATCAGGGCCACGGGGGCTTGCTGCGTGTCCAGCGTCAGGTTCGCCACGCGCACCCCGGCCACGCGGGCCACGCCGGGCAGTTGCGCGATCTGGCCGAGCATTGTGCGTGGCAGGTGCAAGGTGTCGCCGCCACCGCTGTGAGCGGCGCGGGCGTAGAGGTCGGCGGGCAGGACGACGTCCAGCCAGGTCGTCACCGACTCGCGGAAGCTGGCCACCATCACGGTGAGCGCCACCGACAGGCTCAGGCTGGCCACCACCCCGGCCATCGCGATGGTGGCCGTGTGGCGCATGCGCCGGGCGCGCTCCAGTGCCAGCAGCCACGTGGCCTGCTGCGGCGAGGGCCAGCGGCCCAGCAGGGCCTGCACCACCGCCGGCACACAGGCGATGCCACCCATCAGGATGCAGGCCACCGAGATGTAGGCCCACAGCGGCACGCCGTCCACCGGCGGCAACAGCGCCAAGGCGGTGCCCAGCACCAGCAGCATCGGCCCCAGCCAGGTCACGCCGCGGCCCGCGCCAGCATCGCCCAGCCCCTTGAGCGCCTGGGCCGGCGCGATGCCTTGCGCCGAGCGCGCCGGCAGCCAGCCGCCGGCCACCGCCGCGGCCACGCCGAGGGCGCCATACACCAGCGCCGCGACCGGCGACCACTGCAGCCGTGGCGTGATGCCGGGAAAGTAGCCACCGCCCAGATCGCCCGAGAGCAAGCGCAGCGCCAGGGCCGCCAGTCCCGTGCCCAGGGCCACGCCGAGCACCGCGCCCAGCAGCCCGACCACGGCCGACTCGGCCAGGACCAGGCGCAGGCGTTCGCGCGCGCTCAGGCCCAGCACACCCAGCAGCGCCAGCTGCGGCAGGCGCTTGGCCACCGACAGCGAGAGGATGGAAAACACCAGGAAGGCCCCGGTGAACAGCGCCACCAGGGCCAGCACCGTGAGGTTGACCCGGTAGGCGCGCGACATGTTGGACAGCCGCTGCGTGGCCTCGTCGGGCTGCTCAGCCACCACGCCCGCGGGCAGCTGCAGGCTGCGCACCACGTCTTGCGCCGAGGCGCCGGCCACCAGCTGGACGTCCAGCCGCGTCAGCCTGCCCAGCAAGCCGAAGTGGTCCTGCGCGCCGGCCAGGTCCACCACGGCCAGGGGCTCGCCGCCGGCGCTGACGCTGCCCACCACGCGCAGGCTGAGCTCCGCGATGCCCGAGGGCGTCGGGGCGAGCACGGTGAGCAGCTCGCCCGGCGCCACGCCCAGCAGGCGCCGCGCCGCCGCATTGAGCAGCACCGAGGACGGCGAGAACACCGCCATCGCGTCGATGCCTTCGACTTCGGTGGCCAACTGCGGCAACAGGGCCGGGGCCAGGGGCGCGGCCACCAGGCTGTCCTGCCCGATGAGCTTGAGCGCCTGCGGCCGGCCCTGGCGGTCGCGCGCCTGGGTTTGCAGCACGATGACCGGGCTGACCCGTGCGACCAGCGGGTGCCGCGCCACCTGCGGGTAGAGGGATTCGTCCAGTGCGCCATGGGCGGCTTGCAGGCGCAGGTCGGCCTCGCCGTTGACGCTGCGCACCGCTGCGCCGAACTCGCTCAAGGCCGAGGCATTGATGAGGTGCACCGAGAACGCCAGCGCCACGCCCAGCAGCACGGCCAGCACGGCGGTGGCCTGGCGCAGTGCGTGGTGGCGCCACTCGGCCCAGCTCACCCAGCGCAGCAGCGCCCAGAGCTCAGCCATGCGCGGGCTCCGGGCGCATCCCCGAGGCCGTCAGGCGCAGCACCCGGTCGGCATGGGCCGCGGCGGCCCGCGAGTGCGTCACCATGACGCAGGCCGCGCCGTGCTGGCGGGTCTGCGCGGCCAGCAGTTGCATGACGCGCTCGGCCGTGTCGGGGTCGAGGTTGCCCGTGGGCTCGTCGGCCAGGATCAGGGCTGGGCGGTGCACCAGGGCACGCGCCAGGGCCACCCGCTGCAGCTGCCCGCCCGAGAGCTGTTGTGGCAGGCGCTCGCCCAGATCGCCCAGGCCCACGGCGGCCAGTTCCTCGGCCACGCGCTGCAGCTGCTGCGCCCGCGGCACGCCCAGCAGCATCAAGGGCAGGGCCACGTTCTGCGCCACGCTCAGGTGGGGCAGCACATGGAAGGCCTGGAAGACGAAACCCAGGTGGCGGCGGCGAAAGTGCGCCTGGGGGCCCTCGGGCAGCGCGCTCAGGTCGGTGCCCAGCACCTGCACGCTGCCCGCAGAAGGCGCGTCCAGCCCGGCCAGGCAGTTCAGCAGGGTCGATTTGCCCACCCCCGATTCCCCGACGATGGCGACGAACTCGCCCGGCGCCACGTCCAGGTCCACTTGGGAGAACACCGGGACCGTGCCATGGCCCGGGGATGGCGCCGTGGGGTGGACCTTGGCCAGTTGTCGGACGTGCAGCATGGCGGCAAGCATAGCCCGCGCGCCGTGAGGTGCCGCCGCGGCGCCCTGTCTGACGTCAGCTTGAGCCAGGTTCAGGGTATTTCCGGATCCTGGAATATCCTGTCGTTGTGCACTGCATCCATTAACCTCGGTGCATTCAAAAAATCAGCGCGCGCAGACGCGCCCATGTCAGGAGAGTCCCATGGACACCCACGCCCGATCTGTCCTCGCGACCGCCGTCGTCGCCTCGTTCTTGGCGGTGCCGGCCGCTCAGGCAGCGGTCGGCGTGGTGACGCCCGCATCGCCCGGTGAGTTGCGCTGGCAGACGGGGCTGAAGCTGGACACGCGCCGCCTGCTGTCCATGAAGGCCGGTGAGCAAATCGCCATCGACTTCCCCGAGATCGGCCGCCACACCGTCACCTTCGAGACCATGACCCGCGGCCTCGACCAGCGCGTCTACTGGCACGGCCGCCTCGGCCAGAACCCGCGCGACCGCGTGTTCCTCAAGCAAACCGCCACGGGCTTCGTGGGCGCCGTGCGCCTGGCCGGTCGCCAGGTCACGTTCGAGCAGCGCGGCGAGCAACAGCCCCTGGCCCGTGCCGACGCGGCGGTGCTGGCCGTGGCCGGTCAGGCCTATGCGCTGGGCGCCCAACTGGGCCGCGGCGAGGTCGAGCTGCGCAGCAACCTGGCCGCGCTGGCCCAGGCCCAGCCGGGCAGCGAGGTGGCCCTGCCCTTGCCGGGCGGTGCCACCGAGGTTGCCATCCTGACCCACAGCCGGGTGGACGAGCACGGCTTCCAGCAAATCGCGGGCGTCAGCCGCATGGACGGCGCGGCCTACCCTGTGCTCCTGACCATCAGCCCCGAGGCGGTGTTTGGCAGCCTGATCACGCCGCGTGGCGACTACCAGATCCTCACCCGCGCCGGCCGCACCCACCTCCTCGACCCGCGTGCCGCTGGCGTGGTCGCGCCCACAGGCGAAGACCAGTTGGCCGCGCCCGCGGATGTCGCAGGCGCCGACCATGCCGATCCTGCCGGTCAGGCCGCGCAGCCGGTCCCACTGCTCACCCAGGCCATCCTGCGGCGCACGGGTTCGGGCGCGAGCATGCCTTCGGGCAGCGGCGCCAGCCTCCCGCCGTCTCAGCCGGTGCCTTTGCCGGCCAACACGGTGGACACCACCCTGAACGTGCTCGTGACCTACAGCGCCAGTTTCGCGGCCTTGTGGGGTTCGGAGCTCGCTGCCCGCACCCGCATCGCCAACCTGATGGCGCTCGCCAACACGGCGCATGGCAACAGCGGCACCGGCGTGAGCTTGCGCGTGGTGGGGTGGCGCCAGGTCCAGTTGCCCGACGACACGCCGCAGGTCCAGCTGGACCACCTGCGCCTGGACAACGGCGGTTTCGAAGGCACGGCCAGCCAGAAAGCCCAGCAAGGCGCGGCCCTGACCGTGTTCTTTGCGCCGCTCAATGAAGTGACCGTGGCGACCAACACCTGCGGCATCGCCTACGTGCCGGCCGCGTTCGCCGGAGGGCTGACGGCCTACCGGCAGCAGGTGCCGTTTTTGGCTTTCGCTGCGCTGAACGACGGGCAGTGGGGATCGCAGTATTGCGAATCCCTGTCGCTCGCGCACGAGCTGGGCCATTTGCTGGGGGCGGTCCACGACAAGGACAACGCACCCTTCACGGGCGCGTTCAGCTACAGCTATGGCAAAGGCGTGGCGGGGGTGTTTGGCACGGTGATGTCCTACATCCAACCGCGGGTGGCGATGTTCTCGTCACCGCAGCTGTCGTGCACGTCGGATGGGCAGCGCTGCGGCACCAGCACCGAGAACGTGGTGGCGACCATGTTGCAGACCAAATCGATCGCGGCGGCGCTGGGCCAGGCAGGCGCTGCGCCGGCGGCGCCCGAAACAGGCTTGAGCGTGACCGGCTGGTTGCTGCGGGCCGACGGCACACCGTTCACAGGCGCGGCCAGCTTGCAGGCCACCGATGCGCGCGTGCGCTGCCGCACCGGTCGCACCGGTTACTACAGCTGCAGCGTGCCCGCTGGCGTGCACACCGTGACCTTGCGCGCGGCGGTGCCAGGGCGTTCGGTCATGCCGGGCCTGGCCACCTTCTCGGTGAACCAGCCCTTGTCCAGTGCCACCGAAGCCTCGCCGGCGGTCGGACGTTTCTACGTGCGTTGATCAGCGTGCGCTGAGCTGTGCGCGCCGTGCGGCTCAATGCATTTGCAGCGAACCAGCGGCCTTGCCCTTGCCGGCGCGGGCCGGGGGGTTGCACAGGCCGCAGGTGAAGTGGCGGGCGATTTCATGGGGGTGGGTGACGAAGTGGCCACCGCACTTGTTGCACTTGGTCATCGTCAGCATGCCGTTGTCGATGAACTTGACCA
>Ga0265316_10000580_pt1 | contig 40906 bp, 38 predicted proteins | sample 4522metaG_FD_202092 | JGI IMG/M metagenome (GOLD analysis project Ga0265316, IMG submission 202092) | Rhizosphere microbial communities from Carex aquatilis grown in University of Washington, Seatle, WA, United States - 4-5-22 metaG | ecosystem: Host-associated > Plants > Roots > Rhizosphere >... | reverse complement strand
TTTTGGTCGATTTTCTCGGCCAGCAACTGCCGGGCAAGCTCGGGCCGTGGTGGCTACCCTTCGGCTTCGGCGGGCCGGACCACAGCGGTGCCCCAGGCTCACCACTCACGCGCGCAGCACTGCGCTGTGGAGCCGCAAGCCAGGGGCACTGCGGCACCATCGATCACCGCCGCTGCCAACAACCCTCGCCCTTGTTGTTTTCGGACGACGAGCGGCAAGCGTTTTCGGGATGATGGGTGCGTTGATGGGTAGCCGAAAAAGGCAGCACCGAGAAAGCAAAAAACCCCAAGTGAATCAATCACTTAGGGTTTGCGTCTGGCGGAGAGGGCGGGATTCGAACCCGCGGTGGGGATAAACCCACACACGCTTTCCAGGCGTGCGACTTAAACCGCTCATCCACCTCTCCGAAGCCCTGCATTCTAGCAAGGATTTGAGTCTGGCCTCTCAGTTGATGGCGACTTTCTTGCCATCTTTGTAGGTGTACAGCGTCATGGCCGGGTTCTTGAGCTCGCCGTTGGGCTCGAACATCACCTTGGCCGTCACGCCTTGGTAGGCCGTCTCCACCAGCTTGAGGCCATACACCTTGGGGTCGGTGGAGTTGGCGCGCTTCATGGCATCCACGAGCACCATGGTCGCGTCATAGGTGTAAGGCGAATACACCTGGAACTGCTTGGGGAAACGCGTCTCGTACTTGGCGCGCCAGGCCTGGCCTGCGGGCAGCTTGTCGAGCGACGCACCGCCCACGGCGCACACCACATTGCCCAAGGTCTTGGCGCCGCTGGACAGCTCCATCAGCTTGTCGGTGCAGATGCCGTCGCCGCCGAACACATAGGCCTTGGTCAGACCCAGGTTCTGCATCTGGCGCAGCATCGGGCCGGCCTGCGGGTCCATGCCGCCGAAGAAGATGCCATCGGGCTTCTTGTTCTTGATGGCTGTGAGGATGGCCATGAAGTCCACCGCCTTGTCGTTGGTGTACTGCTGGCTCACCACCTCTAGGCCCACCTCCTTCGCGGTCCTGGCGAACACATCGGCCACGCCCTTGCCGTAGGCCGTGCGGTCGTCGATGATGGCAACCTTCTTGAGCTTGAGCGTGTCGGCCGCGTACTTGGCCAGACCGGCGCCCAGGGCGTTGTCATTGGCCAGCAGGCGGAAGACCTGCTTGTAGCCCAGCGTGGTCAGCTCAGGGTTGGTGGCCGAGGGCGAGATCATGGGCAGGCCGCACTGTGTGTACACCTTCGCCGCAGGGATGGTCGTGCCCGAGTTGAGGTGCCCGACCACGCCGTTGACCTTGGCATCGCAGAGCTTTTGCGCCGCAGCCGTGCCTTGTTTGGGGTCGGCGGCGTCGTCTTCGGCCACCAGCTCGAACTTGACCTTCTTGCCGCCGATGCTCAAGCCCTGCGCGTTGAGCTCTTCGACGGCCATGCGGGCGCCGTTCTCGTTGTCGCGGCCGTAATGGGCCTGCGGGCCTGACACCGGGCCGACGTGGCCGATGCGCACAACGGTCTGCGCCTGGACCTGCAAGGACGACAGGCCGAGGGCCAGCACGGCGGTCAGGGGCAGGAGCTTGTTCAGGGTGGGGCTGGGGGTCATCTTCACCTCGTTGACAGTCAAGGGACAAGGGATCAAAACGTGGGGCTGCGGCACGGACAAGTGCCAGCCACGCCCTGCTCGGCGCAGCTCACCGCGGACGCAGTTTGGCGACTTCCTGAGCCACCGAGCGCGCCACGACATCACGCATGGTGCGTGCCAGTTCGTCTTTCAGCTCGCGGACGATGGCCTCGCTGTGCCGCGCCAGCACAGGCGCCATGGCTTCGCGCAGGCGGAATTCCAGCATGCTGTCGATCTGGCGCTGCACGTCGTTGAGCACGCGCTGTGCGAGCTGCCCCTCCAGCACGGGCAGGCTGTCCAGCGGGATGGGTTGTGGTGCGACGGGCGCATGCGACGGGGGGGCCGGCGATGCGGCTGCGGGCGACGTGGGCACAGGCACAGGCTGAGGCTGCGAGGCCAAATCGACCACCGCTGTGAGCTCATCCACCTCGATGACCTCGGTCAGCGTGGGCACGTGCGCGGGGTGCGGTCGGGGCAAAGTGTTCATGGCGTGGCGCCTTCCTTGACCTCGTGCGGGCGCACCTCCCAGCCGCGCGCGGCATAGGCCTTCCAGCGGGCGCGGCCCTCCTGGCGGTCGTCGGGCTGGCTGGAGACAAGGTCAAACAGGCGATCGAATCGCTCAGCGCCCGGCGGCACCTCGCGGCCCAGGTTGACCAGGACGCTGCGCGGCCCGGGTGCAGAGGCCGGGTCGTCGGACAACCAGACCGGCGTGGCGTGCAGGCGCTCGGGCAGGCTGGCGCCGCCGGTGCTGAGCACATGGGGCAGGAACTCCTGGTCGTCGAACACCCACAGCAGGCGGTCCAGCGCTTGCAGCGCCGCGACGTCGCCCGTCACCACCAGCTGCACGCCCGCACGGCTGGCTTTGCGCAACAGGCGGCAGGCGTAGGCCTGCTTGTCGCCGATGCCGTGGTGGAACTCGACCTGGGGCATGGTGGCTGACCGTTGCTCAGGCCTGGGATGCAGGCTTGGCGGCCGACTTGGCGGCGGCCTTGCGGGCCACCGTCTTCTTTGCGGCAGGCTTGGTGGCAGGTTTGGCCGCTGACTTCTTGCCCTCGGCCTTGCGCTGCAAAGCGTCCTTGCCCGCCGCGGCCTGGTCGAGCAGGAACTGGGTCAGCAGGCCCACCGGGCGGCCTGTGCCACCTTTGGCCCCGCCCGACTTCCAGGCCGTGCCCGCGATGTCGAGGTGGGCCCAGCGGTAGGCTTGGGTGAACTTGCTCAGGAACACGGCTGCAGTGATGGCACCGCCTTCACGGCCGCCCACATTGCCCAGGTCGGCAAAGTTGCTCTTGAGGGCCTCGCCGTATTCTTCGTCCAGGGGCATGCGCCAGGCCGTGTCCAGGCTGGATTGGCCGGCGTTCAGGAGCGCCTGTGCCAACTCGTCGTCGGCCGAGAACAAACCACTGTGGATGTTGCCCAGGGCGATGACGCAGGCACCGGTCAGTGTGGCGATGTCGACCACGGCCGCGGGCTTGAAGCGCTCAGCGTAGGTCAGGGCGTCGCACAAAATCAGGCGGCCTTCGGCGTCGGTGTTGAGCACCTCGATGGTCTGGCCCGACATGCTCTTGACCACGTCGCCCGGCTTGGTGGCCGTGCCGCTGGGCATGTTCTCGCAGGTGGGGATCAGGCCGACCACATTGAGCTTGGGCTTGAGCAGCGCCAAGCTCTGGAAGGTGCCCAGCACGCTGGCCGCACCGCCCATGTCGAACTTCATCTCGTCCATGCCCGCACCGGGCTTGAGGGAGATGCCACCGGTGTCAAAGGTGATGCCCTTGCCCACCAACACCATGGGTGCTTGCGATGAGGCCGCGCCGTCGTAGCGCAGCACGATGAACTTGGGTGGCTGGACCGAGCCGTTGGTGACCGACAGGAAAGAGCCCATGCCGAGCTTTTCCAGCGCCGGGCGCTCCAGCACCTGCACACCGATGTGCTTGTGGGCCTTGCCGATGCGGCGGGCTTCGGCGGCCAGGTGCGAGGGGGTGCAGTGGTTGGCCGGCAGGTTGCCCAGGTGGCGGGCCAGGGTGACGCCCTCGGCCACGGCCTCGCCTTGCGCCAGGCCTGCCTTCACAGCGGCAGCTACATCGCCTGCGTGCAAGAGCGTGACCTTCTTCAGGGCGCCGGGCTTGGGCGCGCTGGGTTTGGTCTCGCGGAAAAGGTAGGTGGTGTCGGCCACCGCGGTCACCACACCCTGCGCCAGGGCTTGGGCAGCCGCCGCATCGGGCATGAGGCCATCGGCCAGGGCCACGGCGACATGGGCAGCCGCACTGTCTTTCAAGGCGGCCACGCCTTTGGCCACGGCGGCCTTGAGGGATTTGGTTTGCGCGTTCGCCGCGGCCACCAGCACCAGGCGCGGCGCCTTCACGCCAGCAGGGCGGTGCAGGTACAGGGCGCGGCCGGCCTTGAGGGCGAAGTCGCCGCTGTCCAGGGCTTCTTTGACCAGGCGGTTCAACTCGGGGTTGGCAACGGCGCTGTGCTCGGCGGCCAGCACCAGCACGAGGGCGTCGGCGTTGACCTGGGACAGGGCGGGCCCTTGGGCGATGGCGGAACGGTAGTCCATGCGGTGCAAGTCCATAATGCGCGGGTTGATCGACCCAAGCGATGTTATTCGATTCCTCCGTCCGCAAAGAACTCTGGCGCAGCTTCAGTGGCACCCTCGTGGTCTTGCTGACCGTGCTGCTGACCATGGTGCTCATCCGCATCCTCAGCCAGGCCACCAAAGGTGCGCTGGCGCCCACCGACGTCGGCCTGGTGCTGAGCTACACCGTCATCGGCCAGTTGCCGGTGCTGCTGGCGCTCGCCCTCTTCGTGTCGGTGGTGTCGGTGCTCAGCCGCATCTGGCGTGACAGCGAGATGGTCGTGTGGCAGGCCAGCGGTGCGCGCCAAGCCAGCTTCATCCGCCCGCTGCTGGGCATGGCGTGGCCCGTGCTGTTCATGGTGGCGGGCGCCGCGCTGATGGCCCGGCCCTGGGCGCAGAACCAGACCCAGGTGCTGAAATACCGCTACGAGCAGCGCTCCGACATGGCCCGCGTGGCGCCAGGGCAGTTCCAGGTGTCGGCCGATGGCAAGCGCGTATTTTTCATCGACAGCCACAGCGACGGCCTGCAGGCCGGGCGCAACGTCTTCATGGTGACCACCGCCGATGGCCAGGAGGCTGTGGTGACAGCCAACCAGGGCCAGGTGCAGGTCATCGACGGCCAGCGCTTCCTGGTGCTGAGCCACGGCGAGCGCACCCAGACCGACCTGGACACCGGCGAGAAGGCCTTGTCGCGCTTCGAAACGGCGAAGGTGCGCATGGGCGAGGCCATTGACCCCAGCGATGTCGCGCCCGACATGCGCTCCCTGCCCTCGCTGGCCCTGCTGGCCTTGCGCTCCGACGAAGCCCGCGGCGAACTGGTCTGGCGTTTCGGCCTGGTGTGGGCCGCCTTCAACATGGTGCTGGCCGGCCTGAGTTTGGCCGCTGGCAACGCACGGCGCCACAGCAGCTGGAACCTGGTCTATGCCCTGCTGGTCTTCGTCGTGTACTTCAACCTGCTGAGCCTGAGCCAGACCTGGGTGAGCCGCGGCAAGCTGCCCTGGGATGGCGCCTTGCTGGCGGTACACGGCACGCTGACAGTGGCGGCCCTGCTGGTGGTGTGGTGGCGCGATGGTGCGCGCTGGCCTGGGCAGGCCGTGAGACGCCGCGGCCGCAAGGAGCTCGCATGAGGACGGTGCGCCGCCTGATCTACCGCAGCGTGGCTTCGAGCGCCACGCTGGTGGCCCTGGCCTTTGCCGCCCTGGCCTTTTTCATCGACTTCGTCGAAGAGTCGCAGGACCTGGGCAAGAACGGCTACACCGTGCTGGACGCCCTGTGGACCTGCCTGTTGATGCAGGTGCGCCACATCTACGACCTGATGCCGATCGCGCTGCTGATCGGCGGCATCCTGGCACTGTCGCGCATGGCGCAGACCTCGGAGTTCACCATCCTGCGCACTGGCGGCCTTGGCCCCTGGCGGGCCCTGCAGTTGCTGGCCGGTCTGGGTTTGATGTCGGCCCTGCTGGTGGCTGGCATCGGCAACTGGGCCGTGCCACTGGCCGAGCAAATGCTGACGCAGCAACACGCGCGCTTCAGCAGCCAGCAGCAGCTCACGCTGGGCCGCGGCGGCACCTGGCTGCGCGAAAAACGCGAGGTGCCCGGCATGGGCACGCACACCATCACCGTCAACGTGGGCAGCGCCCTCAGCGAAGGCGAGTTCGGCCTGGTGCGCATTTTCGAGTTCGATGCCCGCGGTCAACTCACGCGCCGGCTGTCGGCCGCCAGCGCCAAGGTCGATGCGGTGCGAGCCGCCGGGGAGGCCGGCGCGATGTTGCCGGCCGAGGGCTCGGTGTGGCGCCTCCAGGACGTGACCGACACGCGTTGGTTGTCGCACGAGCGCTTGTCGCAGGACGCCGCACTGGCTGGCTTGAAGGTGATCGACGAGCGCAAGACGGCCTCAATGGACTGGTCCAGCAGCCTCACGCCGCTGGTGGTGTCGGCTTCGGTGCTGCCGCCCGAGAGCATGTCGGCCTTCGCGCTGTGGCGCTATACGCGCCACCTGGCTTCCAACGCGCAGGCTGCCCAGCGCTACGAAATCCAGTTTTGGAAGAAGAGCTTCTACCCGCTGGTCTGCCTGGTGATGATCGCCCTGGCCCTGCCCTTCGCCTACCTGCACGCACGCAGCGGCAGCATGAGCCTGAAGATCTTCGGTGGCATCATGCTGGGCATCAGTTTCGTGCTGATCAACCACATCTCCAGCCACCTGGGCCTGCTGCAGAACTGGCAGCCCTGGCTGGCCGCAGCAGCCCCCAGCCTGTTGTACCTGCTGCTCTCCATGAGCGTGTTCGCCTGGCTGGTGCGCTACCAGTGAGTTACTGACAAGGCTTTGCGCATGACCCGACTTGGCATCCTCCTCTTCGCCCACGGCGCCCGCGACCCGGCCTGGGCCCAGCCCTTCGAGGCCGTGGCACGCCGGCTGACCGAGCGGGCCACAGCGCAAGGCCATGCCGTGACGTTGGCATTCCTGGAGTTCATGTCGCCCGACATCCTCGCGGCAGGCGCGGCGCTGGCCGCCCAAGGCTGCACCGAGGTCGCCGTGGTGCCGCTGTTCCTGGGCGCCGGTGGCCATGTGCGCAAGGATCTGCCCCGCCTGTTGGGCGAGCTGGCCGAAGCGCACCCCGGCGTGCAGTGGCGCTTGAGCGCCGCCGTGGGCGAGACCGACATCCTCATCCAGGGCATGGCCGATGCGGCCTGGTCGCTGGCCCAGCCCAGCGCCTGAGGCGCACGCGCACCCACCACCCAGGCACGCCCATGAACCTGCACCAGTTCCGCTTCGTGCACGAGGCCGCGCGCCGCAACCTCAACCTGACGGAAACGGCCAAGGCCCTGCACACCTCTCAGCCTGGCATCTCCAAAGCCATCATGGAGCTGGAAGAAGAGCTGGGGGTGGACATCTTCGTGCGCCACGGCAAGCGCCTCAAGCGCATCACCGAGCCGGGGCTGGAGGTGTTGAAATCGATCGACGTGATCCTGCGCGAGCTGGGCAACCTCAAGCGCATTGGCGACGAGTACGCCATGCAGGACGCCGGCACGCTGTCGATCGCCACGACGCACACGCAGGCGCGCTATGTGCTGCCGGAACCGGTGGCAGCCCTGCGCAAGAAATACCCCAAGGTGGCCGTGAGCCTGCACCAGGGCACGCCCGAGCAGGTGGCGCGCATGGTGCTCGACGAGGTGGCCGACATCGGCCTGGCCACCGAGTCGCTCAGCGAGTTCCCGGAGCTGGTCACCCTGCCCTGCTACGAGTGGCAGCACGTGGTGGTGATGCCCGCGAGCCACCCGCTGGTGCAGGTGCCACGCCTGACGCTGGAGCTGCTGGCGGCCGAGCCGCTGATCTCCTACCACCCGTCGTTCACGGGCCGCAAGCGCATCGACCAGGCGTTCGCGCAACGTGGCCTGACGCCGAACGTGGTGCTCGAAGCCATCGACGCCGACGTCATCAAAACCTACACCCGCCTGGGCCTGGGCGTGGGCCTGGTGGCCGAGATGGCGGTCAAGGACGACCCCACCATGGGGCAGCCCGGCAGCGAGCTGGTGTGGCGCCCGGTGGGCCATTTGTTCGGGCCCAACCTGGCCCGACTGGCGTTCAAGCGCGGCGCCTACCTGCGCCAGTTCGTGCTGGCCTTTGCCGAGCTGATCTCGGACCGCCTCACGCGCCAGCTCATCCTGCAAGCGATGCAGGCACCGCCGGGGCAATCGGCTGCAGGCACGGGCGACTACGGTTTGTGAGAGCGCCGGGAGAGCGCCGGCCCCTCACCGACCCATCAAGGCCGATAGTCTGAGCCCGACTCGTTCGGGCCGGCTTGCGCACCGGCCTCGCTGACAGGCAGGCCTTTCGAGGCCAGGACGGCGGCTGACCCCGGTTCCGAGGCCACCGGTGGCGTCAGTTCGTCCAGGCACAGGTCCACATCGAGCGTGGGGCGCACGTCGGGGTCGGCGATGAAGGGCCGTGTCGCCGTCAAAGGCGTGACCGAGGTGATCGGCGCATCACTGTGGGCGTCGGGCTTGTCGGCCAGGTCGCGGGCGATGGCGTAGAGGAACAGCAATTCGCGGTAGGCCGGCAAGTCGAAGGTTTCGGCGTCGGCTTCCGGACGGATCAGCGATTTCTCCAGGACATCCATGGCGCGGGCCGGCGCAGACCACAGGGCCTGCAGCCGCTCGATGACGCCGGGGTAGTCTTCCAGGCGCTGGCCTTGCTGCAGGTCCGACTCCCAGGTCGGGGCATGCGCGTTGAAGTGGGCATTGAACGTTGCCTGCACGCGCTCGTAGTCGGCACGGCGCCCCAGGCGCTGGTAGAGCTCCAGCAGCTTGAGGAAGGGCAAGGGGATGCTGCCATCCGTGCCATGCACATGTGCTTCGAGCAGGCCGATGGCGGCCTCGTCCTGGCCGAGCACAACGAAAAACTCGGCTTGCTGCTCCAAGTCGATCAGTTCTTCGACGGACACAGCGCGCAAATGTTCGATGGCCTCCTGCTCGTGCGGCGGGGCGAACGAGGGCGGCGCCACACCCCAATCGGACAGCGGGACCGCTGGCGTTGCAGCCACGGGCTGAGGCGCCATGTGGGCGGCTGGCGCCACGGGTTGCGCCTTCGAGGTCGCATCGGTCGATGTCAGCGGCGGTGCATGGACATAGGCCGTGGTGGTGTCCTGCACCTCGGGTGGCGAAGCCGTGTCAGGCTCGCCTTCGCGCGGCACGGACAAAGGCGCCGCGCCACTGTGCGGCGGCCACCACTCGGCGCGCTGGCGCTCCTGGCGCCGCAGCTGGCTGTAGAGATACAGGGCCACGCCCATGGCGGCCAAAGCCAGGCCACCCATGGCATAGACGCCCCAAGAAGACCGGTCTGATTCGAGCTCACGCATGCGCCCCTGGAGCGCGGAGACGCTCTCTCGCGTTTGCGCGCCATCGGCATTCAGCCGCGTCAATTGCTTTTCCAATTCCTGCAAACGCTGCTGCTCGCGCAGCTGTTGCTCGGGCGTGGTGTTCAGGGCGCGCCACAGGGCGGCAGCGGCATCGCGGCGGGCTTGCAGCTCGGCACCATCGCCTTGCGCGCTGGCAGCTTGTGCGGCATCCATGCCCGCGCTGGGGCGCAATTCGGGCGAGACCAGCGCGTCCGCTTCCACCGGGTCCACCTGCAGGCGGCTGACGGGCGCTGCGGCAGGTTTGGCAGGTGCGGACTGGGTCGACCGCTGTGAAACGGCCGTGGCCACCTGCTGGCGCTTGGCCTGACGGCGCTCGCCATCGCGGGTGCGGCTCGCGGCGCGAGAAGTGGCTGCGCGCGAAGGTTCGCGTGACGCCGGCGAGGTGCCCACGACCGTGCGATCTGATTCAGGGACTTCGGCCACGGCCTGAGACAGGCCCAGCTCAGCCCCTTGCGCCAGCGGCGTCATGTCCGAGGGAGGATCGGCCAACGCCACGAACTTGCGCGTGATGCGGGCCTGGCAGCCAGCGCTGAGGTACACCGTGACCACCGGCTCGTTGATCAAGGCCGTGGTGCGGACCAGCAAGGTCCGAGCGCCGCCACGCGCCGCTTCGGCCGCAGAGCCCGACACCGGCAGAACCTGCGCAGCCACCACGGTGCCCGCCAGTTTGTCGTCGCCGAAATAGACCTCGGCCGAAACGCAATCGTTGGCGACCTGCTCGCCCGGCTCCAGGCGCACGGGCACCGACAGGCGCAGGGTCTCGCCCAGCACGGCACGGGTGGAGGGCTTGCCCAGGCCCAGGGCCCACGAAGCACCCGGGACCAGCGCGAGCATGGAAACTGCGAAAACCGCGGCCACTGCCCGCTCAGGAAAATTCATATCGGTGCATCATCAGGCGTGATCTTTTCACTCTAGCATGAGTCAATTCACGACCATGCCTTTGCCAGCCAGGCATTCACCCGGCTGTTGCGCGCTTGAGCCACCCTTCCCTTTGCCATGACCACCGAACTCCAAACCGAGCACCAGGGCCACACCCTGGTCATGCGCCTGAACGGCCCCGCCACCCGCAACGCGCTGTCGCCCCAGGTGTACGCCGCCGGCATCGAGTTGCTCAATGTGGCCGAGTCCAACCCCGACGTGCGCGCGGTGGTGCTGACGGGCCATGGCGGCCATTTCTGCGGCGGCGGCGACCTGCAGCGACTGTCCCAGCAGCGCTTGCATGATCTGGCGGGCCAGGGACTCAACCTCGACGCCTTCCACCAGTGGATCGAAGCCTTGCACAGCTTCCCCAAGCCGGTGATCGCGGCCGTGGAGGGCGTGGCCGCGGGCGGCGGGATGTCTCTGGTTTTGGCTTGCGACCTGGTGGTGGCGGCCGACAACGCGCGCTTCCTGTCGGCCTACAGCCAGGTGGGCCTGTCGCCCGATGGCGGCGCGAGCTGGCATCTGGCACGCGCCATGGGCCGCGCCAAAGCCCTGGCCCAACTGTGGCTGGGCACGCCGCAAACCGCTCAGGAATGGGCCGCTCAGGGCCTGGTGCACCAACTCTGCCCGGCGGGAGAAGCCCTGACGCAGGCGCTGGACCTGGCCGAGCAACTGGCTTCGGTGCCCGCCGGCGTCGTGGCCAGCATCAAGGAATTGGTCAACGATGCAGCGCAACCCCTGCGTGCGCAGCTGGACGCCGAGAAACAGCACTTCCTGGTGAACCTGGGGCGCCCCGAGGCCGGCGCCGCCATCGACGCCTTCCTGCACAAGCGCGCCACCAAGGGCTGACCCGGACGGGTCTGGCCTGGCGACTCAGGGCTTGGCGTGTTTCGCGGACTTCGCCTGTTCACGCAGGCGCAAGGCCAGGCGCGCGAACAGCTGGCCCACCAACTTCAACCGGGCGGGTTCCAGGGGCTGACCTGCGGTGCGCATGGTCAGGATGCCGCGGTTGAGCGTGAGCACCAGCACGAGGGTGTCGGTCCACCAGACGGCGGCGGCGTCGTCGAGCGCCGACAACACGCCATCGTCCAGCCAGGCACTGGCCACGGCATCGGCGTTGCTCAGCAGCATGAAACGCTTGGCCAGACCGGGTGACGCGTTCAACGACACACGCTGGTGCATGGCCAGCCAGCGCATCTCGTCGGGCAAGGTGTTGTCGATCTGCGTCTGCATCGCGTTGGTGAAGCGGCTGAAGACGTCGGACTCCAGGGCCTGGGCCAGCGTCTTGCTCACCATCACCATCTGCACGTCGGGCGACATGCCGGTGTCGCAGCGGAAGCGCAGCTCCTTGCCCATGATGTAGGGGCGCTGGGACTCGCCCCATTCCACGCGCCAGCCATCGGCGGTCTCGACGACATAGCCGCCACCGGTCTTGTCCTTGACGCGCTTGAAGGCATGGCCCTCGGCCTTGGCCCAGGTCGCCAGGACTTGGTCGGTATCCCCGGTGGCAGCCGCTGAGCCGCCAATCATCCGCTTGAGCGCATCGAACATGGGTGGTGGCACCTTGTGAAAGCCTGCTGCCTTGGCCTGCCCGGAGGGACTCGAACCCCCGACCTGCTGCTTAGAAGGCAGCTGCTCTATCCAGTTGAGCTACGGGCAGACATTTGGCCAAAGTTTACGCCATGGCCGGATGCCGCCGTTGTGGCGTGGCACACGCTGGGCGCCTCAAATTGACCGTTCAGGCGCTTGAGGTCGCCAGCGCGAGAGCCACAGCGCGTTGCTGACCACGCTGACGCTGCTGAGCGCCATGGCCGCGCCGGCCAGCATGGGGTTGAGCCCGCCCAAGGCCGCCAGCGGGATGCCGATGACGTTGTAGCCAAAGGCCCAGCCCAGGTTTTGCCAGATTTTGCGCGAGGTGCGGCGCGACACCTCCAGCGCGGCTGGCACGAGCAGGGGGTCACCCCGCATCAGGGTGATGCCCGCGGCCTGCATGGCCACGTCGGTGCCGCCCTGCGGGTTGGCCATCGCCATGCCGATGTCGGCGGCGGCCAGCGCCGGGGCGTCGTTGAGGCCATCGCCGACCATGGCCACCGTGACGGCACGGCCCTGGGCGTCGCGCTGCAAGCGGCGGATGTGGTCGGCCTTGTCGCCGGGCAAGACCTCGGCGATGACCTCCTGGATGCCGACCTGCCGCGCGATGGCCTGCGCCGCCTGGTGGCTGTCGCCCGAGATGATGGCCGTGCGCACCCCCAGGGCGTGCAGCCTGGCCACGGCTTGCGCGGCACCGGGCTTGAGGGCGTCGCCAAAGGCCAGGGCGGCCACGACCTGCCAGGTGCGAGCGCCTTTGGGCTCGCTGCCATCGCTGACACGGTCGGCCTCCTCGCCATCGTCCGAGTGCAGGGCTGCAGGGGCATGCAGCAGCCACGAGACGGTGGCCCCGTCGGCCGACCAGCGTGCCGCCGCCTCGGCCACATCGGCAGGCGCACCTCGCCCGGTGAGCTCCTGCATCCAGCGCGGGCTGCCCAGGCACCAGGATCCGGCCCAGGCCGCGGGGACCGCACCGCTGCCCCCCACGGACACCACGCCCTCGATGCCCCGGCCCGGCACGGCCCGCGACTGTGAGACGCGCAACGGCTCGGCGGGCAAGGTGTCAGCGGCTGCCAGCACGGCGAGGGCCAGTGGGTGCTCGCTGCCGCGCTGCAAGGCCGCGGCGAACTGCAAAGCCTGCTCGCGGCCCAAACCCGTGGCCGCCGTGGCCGATGCCACGGCCCAATCCAGCAAGCGCGGCTGGCCTTGCGTGAGGGTGCCGGTTTTGTCGAAAGCGACGAGTTGCACGCGGTGGGCCACCTCCAGCGCCTGTAGGTCCTGGATGAGGATGCCTTGGCGCGCGGCGGCACCAGTGCCCGCCATGATCGCCGCCGGGGTGGCCAGGCCCAAGGCGCACGGGCAGGCGATCACCAAGACGGCCACGGCACGGATCAGGGCCACGTCGGCGCCCTGCCCGGCCAGCCACCCACCCACGCCGGTCAACAGCGCGATCACCAGCACGGTCGGCACGAACACCGCCGAGACGCGGTCCACCACGCGCTGGATGGGCGCCTTGCTGGCCTGAGCCTCGACCACCCGCAGGATGATGTGCGCCAGCATGGTCTGGCCGCCCACGGCCGTCACCTGCATCAACAACCGGCCCTCGGCGTTGATGGCGCCGCCCGTGAGGCGGTCGCCCACGTGCTTGGCCACGGGCAGTGGCTCGCCTGTCAGCAGGGACTCATCGACGTGGCTGCTGCCCTCCTGGACGAGGCCGTCCGAGGGCACCCGCGCGCCGGGCAACACCACCAGCACATCGCCCACCAGCACCTGGGCCAGGGGCACCTCGACCTCGCCCTGTGGGCCCAGACGCCGCACAGTGTCGGGTCGCAGCGATTGCAGCGATCGGATGGCCAGGGTGGTCTGGCGTTTGGCGCGGGCCTCCAGGGCCTTGCCCAGCAGCACCAGCGTGATCACCACGGCCGAAGATTCAAAGTAGAGCGCAGGCGGCATGGCCTCGGGCATGGCACCCACCGTGTGGCTGTGGGCACCACTTGCCGGGGCCAGGCCATGCTGCCACCACAGCCAGACCGACAGACCCCAGGCCGCAGACGTGCCGAGCGCGACGAGCTGGTCCATGTTGCCGCTGCCATCGCGCAGGGCGGCCCAGCCAGCTCGGTAAAAGCGCGCACCCAGGCCGAACTGCACCGGGGTGGCCAGGGCGAACTGCACCCAGGCGGGCCAGAAATGGTGGTCGCCCCAGAGCATGGGCAGCACCAGCGGCACGCTGGCCAGTGCCCCGAGGCAGACAGCGCCCCACACCGACCACCAGGAGGCGTGTTCGTCGGCCAGGGGGTGGTCGGCCTCTTGCAGTTGGGCGTGGTAGCCCGCGGCCTCGATGGCGGCGATCAGCCGGGCCGCATCGGGCACCGGGGCCTCGCCGGCAGTCGGCGCCAGCACGACGCTGGCGGTTTCGGTGGCGAAGTTCACCTGGGCCTGTGCCACGCCGGGCACCTTGCGCAAAGCGCGCTCGACCCGGTTGACGCAGGCCGCGCAGGTCATGCCGCGCACGGCCAGCAGCAAGGCGGGGTCATCGTGGGGCGCTGAAGACGGAGGCGTCAGGGTGGTGTTCATGGCGGGCAGGGTCAGGATGCACATGGGATGTCGGCAGTGTCAACCTTGACACCGTGGGAGGGTCAAGCGCATGCTGACCCTTGACTCTGACATGGTGTCAAGGTTTACCGTGAGGAACCTGCACATGAACCCACCCAAAGGCCCTTGCCATGAACGCCCCCACCCAACTCACCACCCACGAACTCCAGGTCAAGGGCATGAGCTGCCAGCACTGCGTGAAAGCCGTGACCCAGGCCGTGCTGGCCCTGGACGCCCAGGCCCAGGTCGGCGTGGACCTGCCCTCGGGCCAGGTCAGTGTGCAAACCCAGCTCAGCCGGGAGGCCACGGCCGCCGCCATCGCCGACGAAGGCTACACCGTGGTCAACCCGTGAGCGAGGCGCTCAGGCACATCGGGGAAGCGGCGCGCCTCACCGGCGTGTCGCCCAAGATGGTGCGGCACTACGAGGGTCTGGGCCTGCTGCCGTCCGCGCCACGCACCGAGTCGGGCTACCGCCTCTATGACGAGGCGGCCCTGCACACGCTGCGCTTCATCCGCCGTGCGCGCGACCTGGGTTTCGGCATGGCCGACATCGCCCAGCTGCTGGACCTGTGGCGCAACCGCAGACGCGCCAGCGCCTCCGTCAAGAAGCTGGCCACGGCCCATGTGGCGGCGCTGCAGCAGCGCATCGACGAACTGGAGGCGATGAAACGCACGCTCAGCCGGTTGGCCGCCGAGTGCCAGGGCAACGCGCGCTCGCCCTGCCCCATCCTGGACGACCTGGCCCAAGGCGCACCGCCTTGCGTCGGCCATGCATCCGGGTGTGCCGCCGACTGAATCGCATGCATGATGTGGGGAAGCCCACTCTGCCGAACACGCCCCATGCCCATCCCGACACAGCCTGGCTGGCCGCTGCAAACGTCTGAGCTCACGGCCTGCGGTATCCGCAGCCGCGTGCTGCAAGGTGGCGCCGACCTGCGCGCGACCGAGGCCGTGGTGTTCGTGCATGGCAACCCGGGTTGCTGCGAAGACTGGCGCGAGCTGATGCAGGCCGCGTCCCCACTGGGCCGCGTCATCGCTGTCGACATGCCCGGCTTCGGTCAGGCCGACAAGCCAGCCGACTACCCCTATTCAGTGGAAGGCGGTGCAGCCTTCCTGAGCGAAGCGCTGCGCCAGCTGGGCGTGCTGCGCGTGCACCTGGTGCTGCACGACTTCGGCGGGCCCTGGGGTTTGATGTGGGCGGCGCTGAACCCGATGGCCGTGGCCAGCGTCACACTGATCAACACGGGCGTGATGCGCGGCTACCGCTGGCACCTCATGGCCCGCATCTGGCGCACACCGCTGTTGGGCGAGTTGGCACAACTCACCACCACGCGCAAGGGCTTCCACTGGGTGATGTCGCTGGGAGCGCCGCGCGGTCTGCCGCCGGCCTTCGTCAACCGCATGTACGACGACATGGACTGGGGCACGAGGCGCGCTATTTTGAAGCTCTACCGCGCCACGGGTGACCTGGAGCAGCGCAGCCAGACGCTGTCGGCCATGCTTGCGCCGATCAAGCCGCCGACCCTGGTGGTGTGGGGCGCCGCCGACCCCTACCTGCCCGCGCGCCTGGCCGAGCAGCAACAAGAGACCTTCCCAGGCGCCCAGGTGGTGATGCTGCCCGACAGCGGGCACTTCCCGTTTGCCGACAACCCTCAGGCCGTGGCACAGGCCGTGGTGCCCTTTCTGCAAAAGCACCTGCTGCCACATGGCAGCGCATTCGGCGGGCGCACGGGAACGGTTTGAGCGGCGACTGAACATGCGGAATCCGCATACCGTCATGCCAATGTCAGGCATGCGATGCGCAGGCGCGATCTCTGCATTGGACGCCTGATCGCTGCAACAGCACAGTCCGGGAGGTGATGCGCACCAGCGCCAGCCTCCCGACATGACACACCCAGACACCGACCTCCCCCCCCACAACGGCTGGCACCTGCCCCATGTGGTACAGGCTTTGCGCGAGTCGCGCGAAGTGACGCACCGCGTTCGCCACCAGGGCCGCCTGCGCGAATTGCCCTCGCGCGAGGTGCTGACCCACATCATGCAAGGCCTGTCGGCCGCGCTCTTCCCGACGCACTACGGCCGACCGGACCTCAACGACGAGAGCATCGACTTCTTCGTCGGCCACACCCTGCACGACACCCTGGGCATGCTGAACGACCAGGTTCGCCGCGCGCTGATGTTCAACGCCACGGCCGATGCCAGCGAAGACGCCGACCTGGCACCGCGCGCAACGGCCACCGTGCGGGCGCTGGCCGAGCAGCTGCCCGACATCCGCGGGGCGCTGTTCAGCGACCTGCAAGCCGCCTGGCAAGGCGACCCGGCGGCCACGGGCATGTCGGAGATCCTGCTGTGCTACCCCGGCATCACGGCCATCGTGCACCACCGCATCGCGCACGCCCTGCTGCGCCTGGGCACGCCGCTGCTGGCCAGGTTGATTGCCGACATCGCCCACGCCCGCACCGGCATCGACATCCACCCGGGCGCGCAGATCGGCCGCGGCTTCTTCATCGACCACGGCACCGGCGTGGTCATCGGCGAGACCTGCGTGATCGGCGAGAACGTGCGCCTCTACCAGGCCGTGACGCTGGGCGCCAAGCGCTTTCCCGCCGACGAGAACGGCCACCTGCTCAAGGGCCAGCCCCGCCACCCCATCGTCGAGGACGACGTGGTGATCTACGCCGGCGCCACGGTGCTGGGGCGCATCACGATCGGCCGCGGCTCGACCATCGGCGGCAACGTCTGGCTCACGCAGAGCGTGCCGCAGCACAGCAACGTCAGCCAGGCGCTGAGCCGCCAGAGCTGACCCCTCCCCCACTTCCCACCACCACGGAGAAACGGCCCATGGCCAACAACCACGAAAACAGCACCGCCCTGGGCGACATCGCCGCACGGCAACTTGCCATCGCCACCCGCACCGTGCCGCAGATGGGCACGATCACGCCGCGTTGGCTGACCCACCTGCTGCAATGGGTGCCGGTGGAGGCCGGCATCTACCGCGTCAACAAGGTCAAGGACGCCTCCAGCGTGACGGTGGACTGTTCAGGCCGCGACGAGCGCGAGCTGCCCCAGACCTTCGTGGACTACATCGAAAACCCGCGCGAGTACCTGCTGTCGGCCGTGAACACGGTGCTGGACGTGCACACCCGTGTGTCGGACCTGTACTCCAAGCCCTACAACCAGATCGCCGAACAGCTGCGCCTGACCATCGAGACCATCAAGGAGCGCCAGGAAGCCGAGCTGATCAACAACAAGGAATACGGCCTGCTCCACAGCATCGCGCCGCACCAGCACATCCAGACCCGCACCGGCGCGCCCACGCCAGATGATCTGGATGAACTGCTGAGCAAGGTGTGGAAGGAGCCTGGCTTCTTCCTCGCCCACCCGCTGGCCATCACCGCTTTCGGTCGTGAATGCACCCGCCGAGGCGTGCCCCCACCCACCGTCTCGCTGTTCGGTTCGCAGTTCATCACCTGGCGCGGCGTGCCGCTGATCCCTTGCGACAAGATCCAGATCGAGGACAACAAGACCAAGATCTTGCTGATCCGCACGGGCGAAAGCCGCCAGGGCGTGGTGGGCCTGTACCAGCCCGACCTGCCGGGCGCCCAGAGCCCTGGCCTGGCCGTGCGCTTCATGGGCATCAACCACAAGGCCATCGCGTCCTACCTGGTGTCGCTGTACTGCTCGCTGGCAGTGCTGACGGACGATGCCATCGCGGTGCTCGAAAACGTTGAAATCAACAAGTACCATGAGTACAAGTGACCTCGCCGGCGTGGGGCTGCCGGACGTGCAAGCCCTGGCACAGTTGGCCAACCAGTTCTTCTCGGCGCTGCCTGGCTCGGCGCCAAGCGGGCTGGGGGCACCGGCGGGCTTGCCATTTGAGGTGCCATCCGGAGCGCCATCTGGTCTGCCATCCGGGCTGTCGCACCTGAGCTCACCCAGCGCTGATCACCCCCTGGATGTGCAGAACACCAACCCGGCGTCGCATACCGCCAGCGTGCAACCGATCCTGACGTTGAACCCTCTGGACTGGGGCCTGCCGTCGGACACGGCCCTGCGCGAGGTGCTCGCGCTGCGTTCGCCCGATCGATCGCATGCCGTGACTGCCGCTGGCGCCAGCCCATCGTTCTATTTCCTGGAAGCGGCGCAACCCGCAGTGGCCTTGAACCCGGTCGGCACACCGGGCTTCGACGTGAACCTGGTGCGGCGGGACTTCCCCGTGCTCAAGGAGCGTGTCAACGGCCGCCCGCTGATCTGGCTGGACAACGCCGCGACCACGCACAAGCCGCAATCGGTGATCGACCGCATCGCGCACTTCTATGCGCACGAGAACTCGAACATCCACCGCGCGGCGCACGAGCTCGCCGCCCGCGCCACGGATGCCTACGAGGCGGCGCGCGAGAAGTGCCGGGGTTTCCTGAACGCGCGCTCGACCAACGAGGTCGTGTTCGTGCGCGGCACCACCGAGGCCATCAACCTGGTGGCCAAGAGCTGGGGCCAAGCCAACGTGCGCGCGGGTGACGAGATCATCGTCAGCCACCTGGAGCACCACGCCAACATCGTGCCCTGGCAGCAGCTGTGCGCGGCCACGGGGGCGAAGCTGCGCGTGATCCCGGTGGACGACGACGGGCAGGTGTTGCTCGACGAGTACGCCAAACTGCTGGGGCCACGCACGAAGCTGGTGGCCTTCACGCAGGTGTCGAACGCGCTGGGCACGGTCACGCCGGCCAGGCAGATCGTGGCGATGGCGCACAGCGCAGGCGCCAAGGTGCTGGTGGACGGCGCGCAGTCGGTCTCGCACATGCGCGCCGACGTGATCGCCCTGGACTGCGACTGGTTCGTGTTCTCCGGGCACAAGGTGTTCGGGCCCACCGGCATCGGCGTGTTGTACGGCAAGGAGGCCATCCTCAATGACACCCCGCCCTGGCAAGGCGGCGGCAACATGATCAAGGACGTGACCTTCGAGCACACCGAGTACCACGATGCCCCGGGCCGCTTCGAGGCAGGCACGGGCAACATCGCGGACGCGGTGGGTTTGGGTGCGGCCATCGACTATGTGCAGGCGCTGGGCATCGAGAACATCGGTGCCTACGAGCACCAGTTGCTGCTGTACGCCACGCGCTTGCTCCATGAGGTGCCCGGGCTGAAGCTGATCGGCACGGCGCCGGACAAGGCCGCGGTGCTGTCCTTCACCCTGCAGGGCTACCGGACCGAAGAGGTCGGGGCAGCCCTGAACAAGGAGGGCATCGCGGTGCGCTCGGGGCACCACTGCGCGCAGCCCATCCTGCGCCGCTTTGGGCTGGAGGCCACCGTGCGGCCGTCGCTGGCGTTCTACAACACCTGTGCCGAGATCGACACGCTGGTGGGCGTGTTGCACAAGCTGGCGAGCGGCAAGGCCTTGCGTCACACATAAGCAACTGCGAGAAAAGCAGTTCACAGCGCGAAGGGGCATGGACACAGTGAGAGGCCTGAACAACCTTTCTCTGAGCAGTCCATGCCCTTCGCCCATTCCGTCTCTGGCACCCACCACGCCGCCCCACACCCACACCCACGCAGCACCGCAGTGGCCAGCGCCGCTGCGCTCCTGGCCCTGCTCGCCAGTGCCCTGCCCCTGAACGCACACGCCACCAACGGCTACTTTGCCCATGGCTACGGGGCGCAGTCCCTCGGCGCAGCCGGTGTGGCCGCCGCCCTGCCGCAAGACGCCCTGGTGATCGCCACGAACCCGGCTGGCATCTCGGCCCTGGGCAACCGCCTGGACGCTGGCCTCACCTACTTTGCACCGCGCCGCGTGGCCAGCATCCAGGGCAGCCCCGTGCCGGGCCTCAATGGCCAGTACAACGGCGACGGCAAAAAGAACTTCTGGATTCCCGAGTTCGGCTACACGCGCCAGCTGAGCCCGAGCTTGGGCGCTGGCTTGGCCGTGTACGGCAACGGCGGCATGAACACGCGTTATGAACGCAACCCCTACGCGGCCATTGGCGGCCAGGGCCGCGCCGGGGTGAACCTGGAGCAGCTGTTCATTTCGCCAGCGGTGTCCTACAAGCTGAACGCGCAGCACAGCCTGGGCGCTGCGCTGAACCTGGTGCACCAGCGCTTCTCGGCCGAAGGGCTGCAAGGCTTTGACCAGAGCGGCTTTTCCTCATCGCCGGGCAACGTCACCAACCGCGGCACCGACACCAGCAACGGCGTGGGCCTGCGCCTGGGCTGGCTGGGTGAGCTGACGCCCGAGCTCAAGCTCGGTTTCGGCTGGGCGTCCAGCGTGCGCGGCCGTTTCGACAAGTACAAAGGCCTGTTCGCCGACCAGGGCAACTTCGACATCCCGGCCAGCTACACGCTGGGGCTGTCTTACCAGCTCACGCCCCGCTGGCAACTGGGTGCGGACTACCAAGTCATTCAGTACAGCGACGTCAAGCCAGTGAACAACCCTCTGGGTGCCTTCCTGACAGGCAAGAAGCTGGGCGACGACGCCGGCCCGGGCTTTGGCTGGAGAGACATCGACGTCGTCAAGCTGGCCGTGATCCACCGCCAAAGCGACGCCCTGACGCTGCGCGCTGGCTACAGCCACGCCAAGCAGCCCATCCCGCGCGACCAGACCTTCTTCAACGTGCTGGCCCCTGGCGTGGTGCAGGACCACGTCACCTTGGGCTTCACCTGGAAAACGGGCGCACAGGGTGAGTGGACGGGCTATGCCGCCCATGCCTTCGGCAAGACGGTGTCGGGCCAGAATTCGATCCCGGCCAACCTGCTGGGCGGTGGCGAGGCGAACATCCGCATGAAGCAGAACATCCTGGGCGTGGCATACGGCTGGCGGTTCTGAGCCTGGAGGTCACTTGCGGGCGTCGATTTCGCCGAGTGCGATCAAGCGCCCCCGCAGGACGTTGCGGCTGACCCCCAGCAGCCGCGCGGCCTGGATCTGGTGTTGACCGCAGCGGCGGTGGGCGTGACTGAAAAGGCTGCGTTCCACCACCTCGAACAATCGCCCCTCGAAGCGCTCGCCCATGCGGCCCAACAGGGCGTCGAGGTCGGCCAGCAAGGCCTCGTCGGCTGACGGCCCTGCGGCCACATCGGCGTCGGGCAGCGGTGCGTGCGCATCGCCAAGCGGCAGCATCAGGTCCTCGGCCCGGATCACGCCGGCCGGTGCGCGCAGCAAGGCCTGGTGAAGGACGGCCTCCAGTTCACGGATGTGGCCGGGCCAGGTGTGGTGCAACAGGGCCTGCTCGGCGCAGGCCGAGAAGCTGGGCGCGGCCTGCTTGAGGTGACGGCTTTGGCCTTGCACGAGCTCACGGGCCAGGGGGAGGAGGTCGCCTGGACGATCGCGCAGTGCGGGCATCGACAGCGTCACAGTGGACACCAGACTGAACAGGTCTGACAGGAAGCGTCCCTCGTCCACGGCTTGCGCCAGGTCTTGCGAGGTGGCGCACACCAGCCTCACGTTGACCTGGCCGCTGCGCTGCCCGCCCACACGCCGCACCTGCCCGCTGCGCATGACCGACAGCAAGGCGCCCTGGACACCCAGTGGCAAGGCCTGCACCTCGTCCAGGAACAAGGTGCCGCCCAGCGCCATTTCGAACCAGCCAGGGCTGGCGGCAAAGCCGCCACGCACGGCACCGGGCTCGTGCCCGTGCAGGCCGATGTCCAGGGCCTCGGCGTCGTGCGCGCTGCAATCCACCGCCAGGAAAGGGCCCCGACCGCGGCGGCTGCGGGTGTGGAGGTGGTGCGCCAGATGGCGCTTGCCCGTGCCGGCCTCGCCCAGCAGCAGCACGTGCTGCTCGGACACAGCGGCCGCGTCGAGGGCTTGCTGCAGCGCGCGTAAGGCGGGGTCTCGGAACACGGCTTGGGCGGTGGGGAGTGTCATGCGTAGAAGCCGGGATCGGGCAGCCGGCCCTGCAGGGCCCAGAGGCCCAGCTCGCGGACCTTGTGGTCGATGGGGTCGTGCAGGGTGTGGGTGCGCAGGTTGCGCCAGTAGCGGTCCAGCCCCAGTGCGGCGTGGGTGGAACGCGCGCCGGTGACTTCGAACAGGCGGTTGCAGAGGTCCAGGCCCGAGCGGGCCGCAGCGACCTTGGCCGTGGCGATGTGGATGGCCAGCTGGCCGCGCTCCTCGGACGTCAGCGCCTCACCGCGCGCCAGCGCCGCCACCAGGCCCGTGCCCGCGCGGTCGGCCAGGAGCATCGCGCCGTCAAGGCCGACGTGGAAGTCACCGAAATGGGCCAGCACATAGGGGTCGTCTTCGACGCGCTCGACGCCTGCGGAAGGCCAGGCGCGGGCCTCGTGGCGGGTGTACTGGCGGGCTGCCTCGAACGCGCCCTGGGCAATGCCCACGTAGATGTTCACCAGGATGAGCTGGGACACGAGCGAGCGCAGACACGAACGGGGCGTGGACAGCGGGCCCGGGTCGCGCAGGACCTCGCCGTCCTCGATGCGCAGGCGATCGAACTGGACGGAGCCGCTGTCGGTCTGGCGCTGGCCCATGTTGTCCCAGTCCTGCCGGACGTGGATGCCGCTGCGCGAGGTGGGCACGGCGGCCACCATGAGCTGGCCCGCGCACTCGCCTGACACCACGAGCATCTCGGAGTCCAGCGCGCCCGAACAAAAACCCTTGGGGCCGGACAGCAACCAGCCACCCAAGGTCGGACTGCAACGGGCTCGCTGGTCACGCGGGTTGAGGGCATTGCCCCAGAACCAGTCGTGGCGGGCCGTGTGCGTCAGCCAGGGCCGCCATTGCCCAGGCTGGCCGTACAGGGTCACGGTGGCCAGCATCAGGTGGTGGAAGGCGTACAAGTGCGCGATGGAGCTGTCCACGCGGGCGAACTGCCGCACCACGCCCAGCACATCGCACCAGTTGCCACCCAGGCCGCCCAGCTCGACCGGGATGGACAAGGCGAGCAGCCCACTGGCGCGCAAATCGTCGCGCTGTGCCTTGGGGCAACCGCCCTCGGCATCGCGCAGGGCGGCGGTGGCGGCAAAGCGCTGGCTCAGCCGGTCGGCGACGTGCGGCACCTGGTCCAGGTGGCCAGCGCGGTCAGTGATCGCGCCGTGGTCGGGGCGTTCGATCGTCAAGGCATGCAAGGAAGACATGGTGTCTGCGCAAGCAGCCGTCATGCCAGATCATGCCTCGCCTGCTGATCTCGCAGCAACCGGTCACACGCCGTCATGGCGATCGCGCCATGGGTTGGTTTATCAACACGCACTGCTGATTTATCACCAAGCAGCTTGCTGACAAAGCAGCACATGGCGCAGCAAGTCGGCGACGCGCGGCCGGAACACGCACCGCGAAGCCATGTCAAACACCGCCAGTCACCAGCACGGCGATGCAGCCAGCGCCGCACTCGTCAGCCTTCTCTCTGGGCATTTTGCTGATCCAGCCGCAAAAACAAGCCCCTTCATGCCAGCAGCAAACATCGACATGCGCGCTCTGCATGAAGGGTGCAGCGCTGGCACATCGGTTGCTGAATGAGGAGCAGATCGACGCACAACGCGCCCTTTCCTGAGGTCACACCCATGAGCCACATCCACCGAGTCACTGCCATCGTTGGCAGCACCAGCAGCCCCTCCCGCACCCGGGTGCTCGTCGACGCCATCGTTCAATCTCTGCAAACCACGCAGCCCGTCGAGGTGACGTGGGTGGAGCTGGCCACGCTGGCGCCGCACATTGGCGCGGCCACCAGCCACGACGCCCTCACACCCGAAGGCAAGGCGGCCCTGCAGGCCATCGAGAGCGCCGACCTGTTGATCGCCGCCAGCCCGGTCTACAAGGGCAGCTACACCGGCCTGTTCAAGCACCTCATCGACTTCCTGCACCCCGAGGCCCTGGTCGGCAAACCCACGCTGCTGGCCGCCACCGGTGGCAGCGACCGCCACGCGCTGGTGGTGGACCAGGAACTGCGCCCGCTGTTCAGCTTCTTCCGCACGCACACCGTGCCCTCGGCCGTGTTCGCCTCTGATGCCGACTTCAACGCGGTCACCGGCGGCTACCAGGTGCGCAGCGATGCGCTGTTCACCCGCATCCACGAGGCCACGCAACAGGCCTCGCGCCTGCTGGCGGCCTGACAGGGAGTGCGTGCGATGTCCCTCCTTGCCCACCCACCCTTGCCGCCATTTGAGCGCAGCGGCACGCACGCCTGGGTCTGGCCTAAGCTGGACGCGCTGTGCACCACCTTCGCAGCCACGGCTGCCCAGCGCGATCGCCAGGGCGGACACGCCGCGCACGAACGCGAGCTGATCCGCACCAGCGGTCTGCTGAACCTGAGCACACCCGCCGCGTTCGGCGGCCAGGGCGCGAACTGGCAGACCGTCTACCGCACCGTGCGCCAGCTGGCCGAAACCGACAGCGCCCTGGCCCACCTGTATGCCTTCCACCACCTGCAGGTGGCCACGGTGCTGATCTTCGGTCGCCCCGAGCAACAAGCCCGCCTGCTGGGTGACACGGTGGCGCGCCGCCTGTTCTGGGGCAATGCGCTGAACCCCTCGGACCGCCGCGCCACCGCCCAGCCCACGGCCGGCGGCTACCTGGTCCATGGCCCCAAGAGCTACTGCTCGGGCTCGGTGGGCTCGGACCGCCTGACCGTGTCGGCCTGGCACGAGGCAACGCAGTCTTTCCTGATTGGCGTGGTGGCCACCGATGCACCCGGCGTGCACGTGGTCGCTGACTGGGACGCCTTCGGCCAGCGCCAGACCGACAGCGGCACCGTGACCTTCGAGCAGGTGTTCATCGCCGACGACGATGTGCTGATCCGCCCCGGCGAAGCGGCCACACCCTGGGTCACCTTGCGCTCGCAACTGGCGCAGCACGTGCTGGGCAGCCTGTACGCGGGCCTGGCCGCCGGGGCCTTGCGCGCCGGCCTGGACTTCAGCCGCGAGCTGGCGCGCCCCTGGTCAGCCTCGGGCGTGTCGCGCGCGGTGGACGACCCCTACACCCAGCTGCGCTACGCCGAGCTGTGGCTGCAGGTGAAAGCAGCCCATGCCGTGTCAGATGCCGCCGCGGCAGCCATCGACAGCGCCTTTGCCCGAGGCCTCTCATTGGACGCAGCCACGCGCGGCGAGGTCGCCATCGCGGTGGCCGAGGCCAAGGTGCTGTCGCACCGCGCGGCCATGGAAGTCACCTCGCGCTTCTTCGAGCTGACGGGCGCGCGCGCCACCTCCACCGGCCACGGCCTGGACCGCTTCTGGCGCAACGCCCGCGTGCACACGCTGCACGACCCGGTGGACTACAAGCTGCGCGACATCGGCCGCTACGTGCTGGAAGGTCGCCACCCCGAACCCACGGCCTATTCGTGAACCTGCTGACCTCACCTGGAAACACCCCCATGAGCCTGGACATCTTCTGGTTCCTGCCCACCTCGGGCGACACGCGCTACCTCGGCAAGTCCAACTCCGGTCGGGCGCCGACCATGGACTACCTCAACCAGATCGCCATCGCCACCGACAAGCTCGGTTACGACGGCGTGCTGATCCCCACCGGCAGCGGCTGCCATGACCCCTGGGCCGTGGCCGCCAGCGCCATCCAGCACACGCAGCGCCTGAAGTTCCTGGTGGCCCTGCGCACCTCGCTGGGCAGCCCCACCGCCTTGGCGCGCGCCACCGCCACGCTGGACCAGGCCAGCGGTGGCCGCCTGCTGCTCAACGTCGTGCCCGGGGGCGATGCCGCCGAGCTGGCCGCCGATGGCGTCTTCCTCAGCCACGACGAACGCTACGAGGCCGCCGACGAGTTCCTGTCGATCTGGAAGGACCTGCTGGCCGGCAAGACCGTGGACTTCCACGGCAAGCACCACCGCGTGGAAGGCGCGCGCAGCTACTTCCCGCCGGTGCAGCAACCCCACCCGCCCTTGTTCTTCGGCGGCTCCTCGCCCGCTGCACACGACCTGGCCGCCGAGCACGTGGACGTCTACCTGAGCTGGGGCGAACCGCCCGCCGCCGTGGCTGAAAAGATCGCCGATGTGCGCCGCCGTGCCGAGGCACAAGGCCGCACCGTGCGCTTCGGCGTGCGCCTGCACGTCATCGTGCGCGAAACCACCGAAGAGGCCTGGGCCGAGGCCGACCGCCTCATCAGCACACTGGACGACGAGACCATCGCCAGCATCCAGAAGCGCTACGCCAGCATGGACTCGGTGGGCCAGCAACGCATGGCCGCGCTGCACGGCGGCCGGCGCGACCAATTGGAGGTCAGCCCCAACCTGTGGGCCGGCGTGGGCCTGGTACGTGGCGGCGCAGGCACGGCCCTGGTGGGCGACCCGCAGGTCGTCGCCGAGCGCCTCAAGGAATACGCCGACCTGGGCATCGACCACTTCGTGCTCTCGGGCTACCCGCACCTGGAGGAGGCCTACCGCTTCGCCGAGCTGGTCTTCCCGCTGCTGCCGGGCAAGCAACCCGTCACGCTGATCGGTGAAGCCATCACCGGCGGCCCCTTTGACAAATCCACCCTGGTGAGCGCCTCCGAAGCCCCCAAGAAAGTGGCCTGAGGCCATGGGTCACACCGCCATCACATCGCCATCACACCCTGAGGAGTCTTGAACATGAAACGTCGCACCCTGATCCAGTGGGCCGCCAGCAGCAGCGCACTGGCCACCGTCTCGGCCCTGCCCTCGCTGGCCCAGGCCGCCGAGGCCCCGAAAGACATCCGCCTGGACTACGCCTACTACAACCCCTCCAGCCTGGTCATCCGCCGCTTCGGCTGGCTGGAAGAGGAGTTCAAAAAGGACGGCATCGGCATCACCTGGGTGCTGAGTGCCGGCAGCAACCGCGCGCTGGAGTACCTCAACGGCAACAGCATCGACATCGGCTCCAGCGCGGGCCTGGCCGCGGTGCTCTCCAAGGCGAACGGCAACCCCATCCGCACGCCCTACATCTTCTCGCGCCCCGAGTGGACGGCGCTGCTGGTGCCGAAGAATTCGCCCATCCGGACCCTGGCCGACCTCAAGGGCAAAAAGGTCGCGGCCACCAAGGGCACCGACCCCTACCTCTTCCTGCTGCGCGCGCTGCACACCGTGGGCCTCAAGCGCAGCGACATCGAGCACGTGGCCCTGCAACACGCCGATGGCAAGGCCGCGCTGGAGCAAGGCCGCGTGGACGCATGGGCCGGCCTGGACCCGCTGATGGCCGCCAGCGAACTCGGTGCCGGCTCGCGCCTGCTCTACCGCAACGTGGCCTTCAACACCTACGGTTTCCTCAATGTGCGCGAGGACTTCCTCCAGCGTCACCCCAACGAAGTGCGCCGCGTGCTGGCCGTCTACGAGCGCGCTCGCCAGTGGATCCAAGGCAACACGCGGGCCGCCGCGCAGATCCTCTCGGAAGAGGCCAAGGTCTCGCTGGAGGTCGCGCTGTTGCAGTTGAAGGTCCGCACCGACTTCAGCCAGCCGCAACCCGGCGCACAGCACATCCAGGCGCTGCAGGCCGCCTCGCCCATCTTGCTGGACGAGGCCCTGGTGCGCCCTGGCACCAACGTGAAGAAGGTGATCACCGACCTGGTGGACACCCAGTTTGCGCAATCCGTCATCCGCCGCGGCTGACGCCTCACCTTTGCCTTTGCCCAGGCCCGCACCATGTCCCCTCCCCCCTCGGTCGGCACGCTGGACGCCGACGTGACCTCGCCCCAGCCTCACGCTCCCACCCAGCGCGCCACGGTGCCGGCAGCGCGCCCGCGCGCGCCGCGCTCCACCGCCTGGCTGGGTCTGCTGCCACCGCTGGTGCTGCTGCTGTCGCTGGAAGTGGCCGTGCGCCAGGGCTGGGTGCCGCGGCACCTGCTGCCTGCGCCGTCTGACCTGGTGGAAACCTTTTTGCAACTGGGCCAGGCCACGGTGACGCAGCACGTGCTGGTGAGCAGCTTGCGCGTGCTGGCGGGCTTCCTGCTGGGTGCACTGCTGGCCTTGCTGGTGGGTGCGGCCGTCGGCCTGCGCAAGCCCTTGGAAGACCTGCTCGACCCGTCCTTCCAGGCCCTGCGCGCCATCCCCTCGCTGGCCTGGGTGCCCTTGCTGCTGCTGTGGCTGGGCATCGACGAGGCGCCCAAGATCGTGCTGATCGCAATCGGTGCCTTCTTCCCGGTCTACCTGGGCGTGTCGTCGGGATTGCGCGACGTCGATCGCAAGCTGGTCGAGGTGGCGCGCATGGTCGGCCTTTCGCCGCTGGCGCTGACCCGGCGCGTGCTGCTGCCGGCCGCCATGCCCGCGGTGATGACGGGCATCCGCCAGGGCCTGAGCCTGGCTTGGATGTTCATGGTCGCGGCCGAGCTGATCGCCGCTACCCAAGGGCTGGGCTACCTGCTGACCGATGGCCGCGAGACCGGCCGCGCCGATCTGGTGCTGTCGGCCATCGTGCTGCTGGCTGTGCTGGGCAAGCTCAGCGACTCGCTGCTGCAGTGGTGGGAACGCCGCCTGCTGCGCTGGCGCGACACCTTCCAGTCCCCGCGTTGACCCCTTGCGAAAGCCCGACATGACCGCCCTGCTGGACGTCCACATCCACACCAAACGCTACGGCGAGCGCACCGTGCTGCGCGACCTGTCCCTGAGCCTGGACGCCGGCGAGCTCGTCAGCCTGGTGGGCGCCAGCGGCTGCGGCAAGAGCACCTTGCTGCGCCTGATCGCAGGGCTTGACCACGACCACACTGGCCGCATCCGGCTCGATGGCCAGGAGGTGCACGGCATCACCGCGGACATCGGCTTCATCTTCCAGGAGCCGCGCCTCTTCCCCTGGCTCACCGTGGCCGAGAACGTGTCTTTCGGCAGCCCGCGCAGCCCCGACACCGAAGCGCGCATGGCCGCATTGCTCGCCGAGGTCGGCCTGTCTGATCACGCCTCAGCGCTGCCCAAGCAGCTCTCGGGAGGCCAGGCTCAGCGCGTGGCCATCGCGCGCGGCCTGTTCCGCCAGCCCCGCTTGTTGCTGCTGGACGAGCCCTTCTCGGCCGTCGATGCCTTCACGCGCATGAAGCTGCAGGACCTGCTGACGCGCGTGGTGCACGAGCACGGCGTGACGGTGCTGATGGTCACGCACGACCTCGACGAAGCCGTGGTGCTCAGCGACCGCGTGCTGGTGCTCGACCAACAGCCCGGGCCCCTGCTCGACACCTTGCGCGTGCCTTTGCCTCATCCACGACAACGCGACGACGACGTCATCACGCAATCCCGCACGGCCTTGTTGCGCAGGCTGAAGGCAGCCCACGCCTTGTGACGCCGCGGCCTTCATGCCCAAACCTTCTTTGCAGCACACCAAACCTTCGTTCACCCGGGGCGCTGCTTTGCCTATCGTGACTTCTGTTCCAGCATCCACAAGGACCTCCCCACCATGCGCTCCACGCTCCGCTCTGTTCGCCGTCAACTGGTCCTGTCTCTGGGGCACGTGGCCTTGGGCCTGGGCCTCGCCACCGCCGGCGCCAGCAGCGCCTGGGCCGAGAACGCCGTCGTGCGCATCGGCTACCAGAAGTACGGCACGCTCACCATCCTCAAGGGCAAGGGCGACCTCGAAAAGCGCCTGGCACCGCTGGGCGTATCGGTGAAGTGGGTCGAGTTCCCGGCCGGCCCGCAATTGCTCGAAGGCCTGAACGTCGGTTCCATCGACTTCGGCAACGTGGGCGAGGCCCCGCCCATTTTCGCGCAGGCCGCCGGCGCCGACCTGGTCTATGTGGCCAACCAACCGCCCTCGCCCACGGCCGAAGCCATCGTCGTGCCCAAGGGCTCGGGCGTGAAGTCCGTGGCCGAACTCAAGGGCAAGAAGATCGCGCTCAACAAGGGCTCCAACGTGCACTACCTGCTGGTCAAGGTGCTGGAGAAGGCCGGCCTGAAGTACACCGATGTGCAAACGGTGTTCCTGCCGCCCGCCGATGCCCGCGCCGCCTTCGAGCGTGGCAGCGTGGACGCCTGGGCCATCTGGGACCCCTTCCTGGCCGCCGCTGAAAAGCAGATTGGCGCCCGCGTGCTGGCCGATGGCAAAGGCACCGTGGCCAACCACCAGTTCTACCTGGCCTCGCGTCCCTACGCCCACAAGAACCCGGGTGTGATCAAGGCCATCGTGTCCGAGCTGCAAAAGCTCGACGTGTGGGCCGCCAACGACTTCGCGGCCGCGGCCAAGGTGCTCGGCCCCGAGATCGGCCTGAACCAGGAGATCACCGAGTTGTCCGTGCGCCGCTTCGCCTACGGCATCCAGCCCATCACGACCACGGTGGCCGCGCAACAGCAGCAGATCGCCGACACCTTCTTCCAACTCAAGCTGATCCCCAAGGCCATCCGCATCGCCGAAGCGCTGCCGGACGGCGTGGGCAAGTGAGGCCCCCCATGCGCATTTTCTGGTTCATCCCCTCCCACGGCGACTCCCGCTACCTGGGCACCAGCCATGGCGCACGCAACGCGTCGTTCGACTACTTCAAGCAGGTGGCCGTGGCCGCCGACAGCCTTGGGTACGAGGGCGTGCTGCTGCCCACCGGGCGCTCCTGCGAAGACTCCTGGGTGCTGGCCTCCAGCCTGATCGACGCCACGCGCCAGCTGAAGTTCCTGGTGGCCTTGCGCCCCGGCCTGATGCAGCCTGCGCAGACGGCCCGCATGGCCGCCACGCTGGACCGCATCTCCGGCGGGCGCCTCCTGGTCAACCTCGTCACCGGCGGTGACCGCGAAGAGCTCGAAGGCGATGGCCTGTTCTACGACCACGCAGAGCGCTACAAGCTCTCGCGCGAATTCCTGACCATCTGGCGCGAGGTGCTGGCGCGCAGCCACGACGGCGGCAGCTTCGACTTCGACGGCCGCCACCTGCAGGTCAAGGGCGCCAAGCTGCTCTACCCACCGGTGAACAAGCCATACCCACCGATCTTTTTCGGTGGTTCGTCGGACGAGGCCCATGAGCTGGCCGCCGAGCAACTCGACACCTACCTGACCTGGGGCGAGCCGCCCGAGGCCGTGGCCGCCAAGGTGGCCGACATCACCCGCCGTGCCGAGAAGCATGGCCGCCGCCTGAGCTTCGGCATCCGCCTGCACGTCATCGTGCGCGAAACCGAGGACGAAGCTTGGCAGGCCGCCAGCAAGCTGCTGTCGCACCTGGACGAAGCCACCGTGGCCGCCGCCCAGCAGAAGTTCGCGCAAATGGACTCGGTCGGCCAGCGCCGCATGGCCGAGCTGCACAAGGGCCACTTCAACCGCCACAACATCCGCGAAGGCCTGGAGGTGTCGCCCAACCTGTGGGCCGGCGTGGGCCTGGTGCGCGGCGGCGCAGGCACGGCCCTGGTGGGCAACCCGCAGCAGGTGGCCGACCGCCTGCGGGCCTACGCCGACCTGGGCCTGGACCACTTCATCCTGTCGGGCTACCCGCACCTGGAAGAGGCCTACCGCTTCGCCGAGCTGGTCTTCCCCCTGCTGCCGCGCACGCTGCAAGAGCACCTGGCACCGCGCTTGGCGGCGGGCCCGCAAGGCGAGATCGTGGCCAACAGCTACGTGCCCCCAGCGAAGTGAGCGCCCATGTCTGCACGCATTGACACCCTGCGCACCCACGTTCTGCCACGCCTGCTGCCCTGGCTGCTGCCTGTGGGGCTGGTGTCCCTGTGGGAACTCAGCGCCCGCGCCGGTTGGCTGTCCACCCGCGTGCTGCCCGAGCCGTGGTCCGTGGTGCTGGCCTTCTGGCACCTGGCCGACAACGGCGAGCTGTGGCAACACCTGGGCGTGAGCACCGTGCGTGCCCTGAGTGGCCTGGCTGTGGGCGGCGGTTTGGGGCTCTTGCTGGGCCTGCTCACTGGCAGCCTGCGCTGGGCCGAAACCCTGCTCGACACCACGCTGCAGATGGTGCGCAACATCCCGCCGCTGGCGCTGATCCCACTGGTCATCCTGTGGTTCGGCATCGACGAATCGGCCAAGCTCTTCCTGGTGGCCGTGGGCGTGTTCTTCCCCATCTACCTCAACACCTTCCACGGCATCCGCTCGGTGGACGCGGGCCTCATCGAGATGGCGCGCAGCTACGGCCTGAGCGGTTGGCAGCTCTACCGGCAGGTTGTCCTGCCCGGTGCGCTGCCATCCATCCTGGTGGGGCTGCGATTCTCGCTGGGCCTGATGTGGGTGTTGCTGATCGTGGCAGAAACCATCTCGGCCCAGGCCGGCATCGGCTACATGACGATGAACGCCCGCGAGTTCCTGCAGACCGACGTCGTGCTGGTCGGCATCCTGCTCTACGCCCTGCTGGGCAAGCTGGCCGATGTGCTGGCGCGCGGCCTGGAGCACAGTGCGCTGCGTTGGCACCCGGCCTACCAGAACGCCAAGGTCTGAGGCACGTCACACAGCCCAGCCCCCACCCAGGAGCCCCCATGAGCAACATCCACACCCTGCCCGGCACACCGCGATCGGCCCACCACACGCTCACACCACCGGGCGTGGCCGTGCAACTGCGGCACCTGGCCCAGCGCTTTGGCGCGCGCCAGGTGCTCAAGGACATCGACCTCGATGTGGCGCCCGGTGCCTTCGTGGCCATCGTCGGGCGCAGCGGTTGCGGCAAGAGCACCCTGCTGCGCCTGTTGGCGGGCCTGGATGCTCCGTCGCAAGGTCAGATCATCCTCGATGGCCAGGCCTTGGACACCCGCCGCCCCGCCGACCAAGGCATCCGCTTGATGTTCCAGGATGCCCGCTTGCTGCCCTGGAAAACCGTGGGCGACAACGTAGCGCTGGGCCTGTCGGGCCGCGATGTGCCTGAGCGGGTGCGCGAGGCCTTGCAGTCTGTGGGCCTGGCCGATCGCATCGGCGAGTGGCCCGCGGCGCTCTCCGGCGGTCAGCGCCAGCGTGTGGCCCTGGCGCGCGCGCTGGTGCACCGCCCGCGCCTGCTCTTGCTGGACGAGCCCCTGGGCGCGCTGGACGCCCTGACCCGCATCGAGATGCAGCGGCTCGTCGAACGGCTGTGGCAGACGCACGGCTTCACCGCGGTGCTGGTCACACACGATGTGTCCGAGGCGGTGGCCCTGGCCGACCGCGTGCTGCTGATCGAGGACCACGCGGTGGCGCTCGACCTGCCCGTCGCCCTGCCGCGCAGCCGGGCGCGCAGCCACGCCGCGTTCGGTGCGCTGGAAGACCAGGTGCTGCAACGCGTGCTGCGCCCGGCTTCCGGCCCGAATACTGCACAGACGGCGTCGACCGACACCACGGCTCAGTCCGATCTGGCCAAAGCAGAGGCCCAAGCCGAAGCCGACACAACGATCGACGTCCGCTGGGCCACCTGAGCGCGGCTCAAGCCTGCGCCAGTGCCGCGTCCAGGTCGGCGATCAGGTCATCGATGTGCTCGATGCCCACCGACAGGCGCACCGTGTCTTCGCCCACGCCGGCCTTGGCCAGCTCGTCGGGGTTGAGCTGGCGGTGCGTGGTCGAGGCCGGGTGCGTGGCCAGCGAGCGCACATCGCCGATGTTGACCAGGCGCGTGAACAGCTGGAGGCCATCCAGGAAGCGTGCGCCGCCCTCGCGGCCGCCCGGCACACCGAAGGTCAGCACGCCCGAGGCCTGGCCGCTGAGGTACTTCTGGACCAAGGGGTTCTCAGGGTGGTCTGCCAGGCCGGCGTAGTTCACCCACTTCACGCGCGGGTGCTTCTGCAGGTGCTGCGCGATCTTCAGCGTGTTCTGGCTGATGCGGTCCATGCGCAGCCCCAGGGTCTCCACGCCCTGCAGGATCAGGAATGCGTTGAAAGGCGAGAGGGCCGCACCCATGTTGCGCAGGGGCACCACGCGCGCCCGGCCAATGTAGGCGGCCGCCCCCAAGGCCTCGGCATAGACCACGCCGTGGTAGCTGACGTCGGGCTCGTTGAGGCGCTTGAAACGTTCCTTGTGCTGGGCCCAGGGGAACTTGCCCGAATCGACAATGGCCCCGCCGATGCTGGTGCCGTGGCCGCCCAGGTACTTGGTCAGCGAGTGCACGACAATGTCGGCGCCATGCTCAATGGGGCGGCACAGGTAGGGCGAAGGCACGGTGTTGTCCACGATCAGCGGCACGCCATGGCGATGGGCGATCTCGGCGATGCGGGCGATGTCGGTGATGTTGCCCGAGGGGTTGCCCAGGGACTCCACGAAGATGGCTTTGGTGCGCGCGTCGATGAGGCCCTCGAAGCTGGCCGGGTCGCGGTGGTCGGCGAAGCGCGCGGTGATGCCGTACTGCGGCAGGGTGTGCGCGAACAGGTTGTAGGTGCCGCCGTACAGCGCCGTCGACGAGATGAAGTTGTCGCCCGCCTCGGCAATGGTCAGGATGGCATAGGTGACCGCCGCCTGGCCCGAGGCCAGGGCCAGTGCCCCCACCCCGCCTTCCAAGGCCGCGATGCGCTGCTCCAGCACATCGGTGGTGGGGTTCATGATGCGGGTGTAGATGTTGCCCGGCACCTTGAGGTCGAACAAGTCGGCGCCATGCTGGGCGCTGTCGAAGGCGTAGGCCGCCGTCTGGTAGATGGGCACGGCCACGGCCTTGGTGGTCGGGTCCGGCGAATAGCCGGCGTGGACAGACAGGGTTTCGAACTTCCAGTTTTTATCGGACATGTGCAGCCTCCATTGGGTCAAGTCCGACAGCGTAACCAGCGCTGAAGCGGCTTGCAAATGCGCATTTCACCCTTGCTGATTCAGCGCAGGCATCTGTCGATGCGCCGCGACATCGCGCTGTTGCATGTGGTGCACAACCCCTGGCGCTTCGGCAGCAAACGGCTGCGTGCTTTTGACCAAGCGCGTGGCCGACGCGGGCCCGTGTGCAGGGACGTGCAGAGGCTGGCAGACGCCGCCTCCTGGGAGGGTCCGCCAGGAAAGACCCCACACATCCCTTGGAACGCCGTTTGCAGTGCGAGCCTGGACCCGGTGTCATGACGATGCCGGGCACACACCGGCCGCATCGGCCTCACGCCACAGGTTGAGGAGTGACACACATGTCCAAACAGGCAGAGCAAGAAGACAAGCACGTCGGGGAGCGCCCTTCGCGCCGTCGGTTCATCGGGTCCACGGGCTCGGTGATCGTCGGCAGCGTGGTGGGTGGCACCCTGGGCAGCGCCAGCACCACCAGCCACGCAGCCGACCTGGACTTGCGCGGTGCGGGCGGCCACCCAGGTGACCTGGACCAGTCCTTGCGCAACAAGACCTTCCGCTTGCGCACCGAGCGCGCCATCGCCAACCACAGCGTGTCGGTGCCCCGGCACCCTGACAACGACGACGAAGAGCGCTACGCCAACAAGATCGGCACCGACACGCGCGGCCTCCCGCACAACGCCCGCGGCGAGGTGGACCTTGCCGCCTGGGCCCTGCTCAAGCAAGCCGTCACCACGCGCGAGGTGGCCGACTTCGAGAAGGTCCAGCTGGGCGGCACGCGCAAGCTGGTGAACCCGCTGAGCACGCTGGCGGTCAACCTCACAGGCTTGTCGTCGGTGCAGTTCGCCGTGCCATCGGCCCCCGCCTTGGCCAGCGCCGAACGCGCAGCCGATGCGGTCGAGGTGTACTGGCAATCGCTGTTGCGCGATGTGCCGCTGTACGAATTCCGCAAGGACACCAACCACCCGCTGGTGCGCGCTGCGGCCGCTGACATCAACCGCCTGAGCGGCTACACCGGCCCGCGGGATGCGTCTGGCGTGGTGACGCCCGACCTGCTGTTCCGAGGCACCGCACGCTATGTGAATCACGCCGACCCCACCGGTCGCAGCCCACGCCATGCCGTGCCGTGCCGCCGGGCGTGGCGGTGGGCCCCTACATCTCGCAGTTCCTGCTGCTGGATGCGCCTTTTGGCACCTCCTTCATCCCCGCGCTGTTGAGCACCCAGGCGCCGGGCAACGACTTCCTCACGCAAACGGCCGAGTGGCTGGCCGTGCAGGATGGCAAGGCCCCGACCCGGCGCATCACCTTCGACCCGGTGCGCCGCTACCTGGCCACAGGACGGGACTTGGCCGAGGTCGCCCGCGGCGCGCCCGGCTTCGCCTCGGCCGTCCAGTTGCTGAGCACGGCCACCAGCAGCGACCCGGCACGCCTGGGCGGTCTGGGCACACCGCTGAACCCGACCAACCCCTACCTCAAGCTCAAGACCTCGACCGGTGCGGCCGGCAGCTTTGCCGCGGGCTATGTGCAAGGCCTGCTGCCGCTGGCGGTCTCGCGTGCCATCCGCGCTGCGTACTGGCAGAAATGGTTCGTGCACCGCACCCTGCGCCCCGAGGCCTACGGCGGCTTGGTGCACCAGCGCCTGAGTGCCGGGGTGGACTACCCACTGCACCCGGATGTGCTGCAGTCCGACGTGGTGGCCCGCAACCTGCGCAAATTCGGCACGCACCTGATTTCCAGCGCCTACCCTGAGGGGGCGCCTCTGCACGGTTCCTACCCGGGCGGTGCGTCGGTCAGTGCGGCGGTGCAAGCCACGCTGCTGAAGGCCTTCTTCGACGAGAACGCCACCATCGCCAACCCGGTGCAACCGGACCCGGTCGACCCGACACGCCTCATCCCCTACAGCGGCCCCACGCTGACGATTGGCGGCGAGCTCAACAAGCTGGCCACCAACCTCGGTGTGGGCCGCAACTGGGCGGGCATCCACTGGCGGTCGGACGCCGCAGCGTCCCTGGCGCTGGGCGAGGACGTGGCCATCGCCTTGCTGCGCGATGAGAAGCTGAGCTTCAAAGAACCCTTCGAAGGCTTCCGCTTCACGCGCTTCGACGGCAGCACCGTCAGCCTCTGAGCTTCACCGCGATGGCGGCCGGCGAACTGTCGAGCTGGCCGCCGTGAAGCGTCCTCCGCAAGGGGCACGGTCGCCGTGTCCCTTGCGGGCCCAGGGCGCGCACCCCGCGGAGCGCGCAACGGCTCAGGGCGCCGGTGCCGGCACGGGTGCCACCGCGTCAGCGGCCGTCAAGGCCTGGAAGTAGTTCAGGCTGCTGTAGCGCTCGGCAATGCGCTCGGCCAGGCGGGGCACTTCCTGCACGCCGTTGCGGTGCACATAAGCAGCGTAAGCGGCTTTGAGCTCGGCCAGCTTCTCGGGATGCTGGGCGGCCAGGTCACGCTGCTCAGCCCGGTCGTTCTTCAAGTTGTAGAGCTGCCAGTCGCCCGTGCCGAACGGTGGCACCGAGTACACGACCTTCCAATCTCCTTGCCGGTAGGCCTTCTGGCCAAACAGCTCCCAGCCCTTGTCAAAACGCTCGTTCAGTTCGTTCACCTGGCCACTGAGCACGGGCAGCAGCGACCGCCCCTGCAAAGCCGGGGCCGCTTGATCGCCCACCTTCTGCGGGTAAGCCACGCCGGCCAGCTGCAGCAGCGTGGGCGCGATGTCGGTGACATGGCCCGGCACGCGTGAGACTACGCCCACCGCTGCACGCTGCGACGAGCCCTTGGCAAGCGCGCTGGGATAACGCACGATGGTTGGCACGGTGGTGCCCCCTTCGCGGCTGTAGCCCTTGAAAAGGCTGTAGGGCAAGGCCCCGATCTGCGCCCAGTTCGGTCCGTACGAGGCGTAAGACGAGGCCTTGCCGATGTTGGCCAGGCGGTTGTCGCGCGGGATGAGCGAGGCGCGGTCGGCCACGTTGGCGCCTTCCGCACCGTTGTCCGACATGAAAACGATCAGCGTGTTGTCGTACTGCCCCGAGGCCTTGAGCTGGCGGATGACCTTGCCGATGTTCTGGTCCATCACGTCCACCATGGCGGCATACACGGCCATGCGACGCGCCTCCTGCTTTTGCTGGGCCGAGGTGAGCTTGCCCCAGCTGGGGAAAACACTCAGCGCAGGTGCCGGCTGGAAGTCCTTGGGCAAGATGCCCAGCGCTTTCTGACGGGCGATGCGTTCGGCACGCAAGTCGTCGTAGCCGGCATCGTAGCGGCGCTCGTACTTGGCAATGGCCTCGGCCGGCGCTTGCAGCGGCCAGTGCGGCGCGGTGAAGGTCAGGTAGGCGAAGAAGGGCTTGCCATCGCCTTGTGTGGCTTGCAGGTAGGACACCAGCTTGTCGGCGTAGAAGTTGCTGGAATAGAAATCAGCGGGCACCGTGGTCAGGCGGCCGTCCTCGCGGTACATGGGCTGCGCCGGGTCGATGCGGGTGTTCCAGGGCTGGGCCACGTGGTCATCGGCACCGCGCAGCAAGGCAAACGATTTCTCGAAGCCGCGTGCGGCCGGGCTGCGCTCCTCCGTCAGGCCCAGGTGCCACTTGCCGGCCATGAGCGTGTGGTAGCCCGCCTGGCGCAGCAACTGCGGAAAGGGCACAACGCGGTCGTTGAGGTAGCCCTCGTAACCCGGCTTGCCCTGCTGCTCCGGCACGGTCAGCTCGGCCATGCTGCCGATGCCGGCGAGGTGGTTGTCCACCCCGGACAGCAACATCGAGCGCGTGGGCGAGCAGGTGGCCCCGCTGTGGAAGTCGGTCAGGCGCAGACCTTCGCGCGCCAGGGCGTCGAGGTGGGGCGTGTCGATCTCGCCACCGAAGGCACCGATGTCGGAGAAGCCCAGGTCATCGGCCACGATGAGCAGGATGTTGGGCCGCGTGGCGGCATGCGCCCCGGTGGCCAGAAGAGACGCGGCCGCGATGGCGGTCAGCCACTGTGCGCCCAGGCGTTGAAAGGTGGAATCGAAGGATGGCATGGGTGTCTGTCTTTGCAGGGATGGAAGAGGGCCTCAGCGCCGGGAGACCGTGCGAAAGCCCACATGGGACGTGGGCAAAGAGGCCTCCTGAACCTCGCGTGCGGCAGCACGGTAGCGAACGCAGTAATCGGGTGAACACAGGAAAGAGCCGCCCTTGATGACGGTGCGGACCTGCTCGGGGGCGCGGCGCAGCACGGCCGGATCACCGTTGGCATGGCCCTGCCGCGGGAGCGTCGCGCCATCTTCAGACGAGGTGGCGTCGGCATCGCGGGTCCACTCCCAGGCGTTGCCGATCATGTCGTACAGCCCCAACGCGTTGGGGGCATAGCAGGCCACGGGCGCGATGCCGGCGTGGCCATCCTCGGCAGTGTCCAGCAGCGGGAAACTGCCCTGCCAGTAGTTGGCCGACGGGCGCCCGCTGGCATCGCGCGGACCACCGTCCAGTGGTGCTTCGCGCGGCCGCAGGGAGCCGCCTTTCGCGGCGAACTCCCACTCGGCTTCGGTGGGCAGGTCACGGCCCAGCCAACGCGCATAGGCCAGGGCATCGGCCTGGGTCACCAGCCGCACGGGCTCGCGCTCGTGGCCCCGGATGTGGCTGGACGGCCCTTGCGGGTGGCGCCAATCGGCCCCTGGAACGATGCGCCACCAGGCCAGGGGGCGCTGCCGCAACTCCGCTGCATCCGGGATGGCGAACACCGCGGCCTCGCCCTGCCGCTCGGCATCGGTGACGTGGCCTGTGGCTCGCACAAAGGCCGCGAACTGGGCGTTGGTGACCTCGGTGCGGTCGATCCAGAAGCTGCCCACCCGGGCCTGCCGGACGCGCTCGTCGCGGTAGCCCTCGTTGCTGCCCATTGCGAAGCGACCGCCCTGCACACGGACCTGGCCCGCGTGCGGCGTGCGGGGCCAGCCCGAGGGCAGCTCAGGCAAGGGCGCGCAAGTGGCGCTCGCCTCGGCCATGCAGGCAGCCATGAGCAGCAGCGACACACAACCCGACCGGGCCCTGAACCAGGCTGCGCTCATGGCCCAGCCCGCCCTGCTTTGCCACGCTCGGCCAGCGCCTGCGCCTTGGCAATCTGCCCCTCGATGCTGGCCCGCACCTCGGCGTCGGGCGGCACGTTCTCCAGGATGAGACGCCATTGGGCGATGGCCCGCGGGTAGTCGGCACGCTCGAACGCGGCACTGCCAGACAAGGCCAGGGCCTGCACGTGCCGTGGGTTGAGGCTCAACGCCTGGTTGATGGCCGCCTCGGGCTCACCGGCCAGGGTCTGGCCCTGGCTCATGCCCAGGGTCACGGCGTAGTCGGTCAGCATGTCGGGGTCGTCGGGCGTCAGGGCCAACAGTCGTCGCCAGGCGTCCACGGCCTGGGGGTAGCGTCCCAGTGTTTCGTATGAGCGCACCAGCATGCGCCAGCCCGCCACGTCATCGGGCTGCGCTTGCAGGCGTTGGGCCAGGCGGGCCACCATGCCTTCGATCTGGGCGGGCGTCATGCCGCCAGCGGTGCTGCCTGCCTGGCCCTGTTCGGTGCGGGGTGTGGCGCCGTCAGCGTCGCCCGCAGCCAAGGGGGGCGCCGTCAGGTCGGCCTGCGGCAACAGGGCCGCGGGGGTGCCCACCATGGCGTACGTGAACGCGGTGAAGAGCACCAAGCCGCCCCCCAGGCCGATGGCAGTGCCGCGTCGGGGGGCTGGCGACGCTTCAGCAGCATCGTTCGGCAGGGGGCGCCACAAAGGCCAGACCACGAAAGCCGCGGCCAGGCCCAACAGGGCCAGGGCGGCGAGCAGGAAAGAGGTCATGCGGGGTCTCCCTCGTCAGGTCGGTGGCGCAGCAGTTGCCAACCCAGGGCGCCCAAGCCAAGGGTCAGCAACAGCACGGGTCCGCCCCACAGCCAGACGGTGGCGTCGTTGAGCGGCGGCCGGTACAGCACGAACTCGCCGTAGCGCTGCACCATGAAATCGCGCACCTGCTGGTCGGACGCGCCGTGGGCCAGTTGCTGTCGCACCTCGCGCTTGAGCTGTATCGCCAGCTCGGCCTGGGAATCGGCGATCGTCTGGTTCTGGCACACCAGGCAGCGCAGTTCTGCGCTCAGGCGCTGGGCACGCTCGTCCAGGCTGACCTCATGCTGGGACAAGGCTTGCGGCGTTGGCGACACCTCCGCGGCCTGCACCCCCAGCGCCAGCCAACCGATCCAGCCGGCGGCGCAGACCCCACGCAGCCATC
>Ga0265316_10000579_pt1 | contig 40934 bp, 37 predicted proteins | sample 4522metaG_FD_202092 | JGI IMG/M metagenome (GOLD analysis project Ga0265316, IMG submission 202092) | Rhizosphere microbial communities from Carex aquatilis grown in University of Washington, Seatle, WA, United States - 4-5-22 metaG | ecosystem: Host-associated > Plants > Roots > Rhizosphere >... | reverse complement strand
CTGCCGATGTACGCGAGCATCATCGCGGCGCAGCACGGCGCGCAGAACCTCAATCTCTGCATGCTGGGTGCGCTCACGGGTCTCATCGATTTTGTTTCCACCGCCTCGCTCGCCGAGGCGGTGCGGCTGCGCTTCAAGGACCGTGGCGCGGAGTCCGCCCTGGAAGCAGTCGAGCTGGGACGCGCGCTCGTGCGCCAATCAATAGAGGTGTTCTAGGCGCCTGGAGCGTGATCGGGGCTTCGGAATCCGGCGAACCACTCGCGCGAAAGCGCGGAAACGTACGAGAGGGCGGGTTCGCGAGAAGGGTTCGCGGAAAATGGTGAAAACGGAGGCTTGAAAGAGGGGCGCACGAACGATGCGTCGCAGACGACGAGGCCCCCGAAAGCTTCGAATCCTTGCCCGTCTGTCCTCCCAGTCGGTTGCCATGCTAAAGTCGCTGCCGGGAGGCACCCATGAAACAGATCACCATAGGCAAGGGAGAAGTCACCGGCTCTGAGATCGCCCTCGGATGCATGAGGATAGACGCGCTCGCCCCGAAGGAGGCGGCAGCGCTGGTGCATGCAGCGCTGGATGCGGGAGTGACCTACTTCGATCATGCAGACGTCTATGCCGGGGGAAAGTCCGAGGAGGTCTTCGCGCAGGCCATTGGCATGAACGCTTCGGTGCGCGAAAAGATCATCCTCCAGTCCAAGTGCGGGATCGGCAAGGGCCAGTACGATTTTTCGAAGCAGCACATCCTCGAGGCCGTGCAAGGGACCCTCAAGAGGCTGCAGACCGACTACCTGGACGTCCTCCTCCTCCACCGGCCCGACACGCTCATGGAGCCGCGCGAGGTGGCAGAAGCGTTCGAGCTCCTCCACAGGACCGGCCAGGTCCGTTCCTTCGGCGTGAGCAATTTCAACCCTCTGCAGATCGAGCTCCTGCGCCGGGCTGTCCCGTACCGGCTCATCGTCAACCAGCTCCAGCTGAGCCTCACGGAGACCGGCATGATCGACTCCGGATTCAACGTGAACACGCACTTCGACGGCTCGGTGGACCATGATGGCAGCATTCTCGAGTACTGCCGGCTGAACGAGATCACCATTCAGGCGTGGTCACCGCTCCTCCATGGATGGTTCCAGGGTCCGTTCCTCGGGAGCGAAAAGTTTTCCGAGCTCAACGCCGCAGTGGACGTCGTGGCAAAGGCGCATGGCATCCCGCCGGTGGCCGTGGCTATCGCGTGGATCCTTCGCCACCCGGCGCGCATCCAGCCGATCGTGGGTTCGATGAACCCCGCTCGCCTGCGAGACATCTGCAAGGCCTCGGGAGTCGAGCTCACACACAAGGAGTGGTACGACCTTTACCTGGCCGGAGGCAAGAAGCTGCCGTAGGCAGCCGCATCCTGCGCGGCTCACCGCGGCGGAGCCGAGACCCGTTCCTCAGGTGGCCGCACCTTCCGGAAGCCCCGGTAGAGGAGCAGGTCGTAGACGATCTTGATTCCCCCGGCGAGGAAAAAGGGAGTGCCGACAAGCACGGGAACGGAGAGCAGGAGACCCGCAAGGGTCGGCGAGACGGCTGCCCCGATGGACCGCGCGATGGAAGTGACCCCGGAGGCGGCCGAGCGCTCGTCGGGAGCAACCACGCCCATCGTATAGGATTGCCGCGTCGGCACGTCCATCTGCGAGATGCTGAAGCGCGCCAGGAGGACGCCGATGGCGAGCGGCAGGTTCGGCATGAGCGGCACGAGGATCAGCAGCACGTTGGACGGTATGTGGGTGAACACCATCGTCCTGATCAGCCCGATCCGCTTCGCTATGCGCCCGGCCAGCAGGGCAGAGACGCCGGCCAGCACGTTTGCGCCGAAGAATATGCTGCCGATGACACCCGCCTCGATACCGAACCGTACGTGAAACCAATAAGCGACGAGGCTCTGAACAACGAGCCCGCCGCCGAATGCATCGAGTGCGAAAAGCGCGCTGAGCTTCATCACCACGGACCGTGACTTGTGCAAGCCGAGGGTCCTCTTCACCGTCGTCGTTGACCCAGTAGGCGCCGGAACCTCGACCGAGGACCCCAGGAAGAGGAAGATCACCGCGAGTACGACACCGCCCGCCGCATACGCCGCAAGTACCGTTCGATAGGAGCTGAAGGCGCTCATCCCGTGGCCCTGGAGGAGCTGCGCGAGCCATCCGCCGCCTAGGGCGCCGGCCGCGGTGGCGAAAGAGCCCGAGAGATTGTACCAGGCAAACAGGCGTGTGCGACTGTTGTCAGGCACCATCTGCGTGAGGGCCGCCTGCTCCACGGAGAGGAACGGGCCGATCTCGTTGCCGCTCGGGCTGATGACGCCGATGATGGCGGCAACCATGAGCAGGATCGGGTTGCGTGTTATGATGAAGACCAGGCCGGCGCCCACCATGAGGAGAGCGCCGATGACGAGCGTCCGGCGCCGCCCCGCGCGGTCGGCAGTCGTGGTGAGGAACAGGGAAACACCGGCGTCGCCGGCGAGCGTCAGAGTGAACAGGAAGCCTATCTGCCAGTCGGCGAGCCCCGCCTGGGACAGGTAGAGGGCAAGGACCACCGAGAGAAAGCCGTAACAGAACAGCCGGACGATTCGCGTGGTGAAAAGAAGCCGGACGTTCGGGGCATTGGTGCTCCTCATGCGCGCGCGTCGAACCGGCACCAGGCGTAGAGCGCATCATAGAGCTCGAGCTGCCGGGCCAGGTTCTCCGCGTCGTCGGGAAACCGGATGCTGTAGCCGGTAGCAAGTGCCTCCAGCCCGCGCGCCACCGGGTCTGTGTCGATGTCTTTCGCGATGTCGGCCGCGTGCACGATCTTCGCCAGCCGCAGGAGGCCCGGGTCGCGCAGGTCAAACGTGCGGATTATGGATTCGAATGAGCATCGGCCTTCCACGTGCCCGAGGGCGGCGCCGGGAACGTCAAAAGGGATTGCCCCGGTTTCCTTCGCCACCTTCTCCACTTCACTCGCCGGCACGAAAAGAAACTCCGCCTCGCTGTCGACGAACCGACTGATGAGCCACGGGCATGCTACCCTGTCGACGTGAACATGTGATCGCGTGATCCACTTCATCCCGGCAGTGTACCGGGATTCCCGGCCTCACACAAACGTACAATAGGGCGGGTTCGCGCCATGTGTTCGCGGAAAACGGCAAAAACGGTGGCTTGAAAGCGGAGGCGCACGAACGGCCGATGGCGCTTTGCACTTGACGTGATCGCTTAGTTAGTTCACTTTATAGTCATGTCGACGATCACATTGAACATGCACGAAGCAAAAACCCACCTCTCCGGGGTGGTGGCAAAGCTCAAGCCGAACGATCGCGTCGTTCTCTGCCGGAGGAACAAACCCGTGGCAGAAATACGACTCATTCCTGCCAGCCCGTCCGAGCCTCGCCCGGTCGGCCTTGGAAAGGGGCTCGCATCGCTGCCGCCGTCCTTTTTCGAGCCCCTGCCTGAAGACATGCAGGATGGCTTCGAGGGTAGGCCTTGAGGATCCTCCTGGATACTTGTACTTTCCTGTGGCTCGCCGAGGGCGACGACGCCCTGTCGCCGCGCGCCAGAGATGCAATCATAGACCCCTCGAACCAAGTTTTCCTGAGCCCGATATCCGCCTGGGAGATCGTTGTCAAACACGCGCTCGGACGGTTGGAGCTGCGGGTGGCGCCAGAGCGCTACGTGCCCGAGCAGCGGGAACTGCACCGAATTGAATCGCTACCGCTTTCGGAGCTTGCCGTGCTCCAGGTTGCGAAGCTGCCGCCCCTCCACAAAGACCCGTTCGATCGCATGCTCGCGGCGCAGTCAGTCGCGGAAGCGTGCGCTATTGCGACCCCCGACCCGCTTCTCAGACAGTATTCGGTGGTGGCGATCTGGTAGGAGGGCTATCGGCAGAAGGGTTTGATATCCATGTCGATACTTGCCCGATCCCGCGCGGCGTGCGAGATTGGGTCGATCCGATTTCTAAGGTCGCTCTCTGGGGCTGAAGACGTCTTCGAGTGCCGTCCGCATCACGGAAGGATCCGGATCGACTCCCGTCCAGTATTTCACGCCGATCACCCCCTGGTTGACCAGCATGCCCAGGCCGTCGATGACTCTGCATCCCTTTTCCGAGGCGACGCTGATCAGGCGCGTGCGGGGAGGATTGGGGATGACGTCGGCCACCACCATGCGAGGATTCAAGCTTTGAAGGTCGATGGGAAGCTCGGCATCGACGTCAGGGTACAGACCTATCGAGGTTGCATTGATCACGACGTCCGTTTCCGCCGGCACGCGGAAGCGTCCCTCCCAAGGCAGGAGCTCGGCCTTTGCCTTGGTCCGTTCTGTCAGGAGCGTTACGAGCTCTCGGCCGCGATCGCTTCCCCGATTCACGACACTGATGCGGGCCACGCCAGCCAGCGCGAGCTCGACCCCAATTGCCCGCGCAGCGCCGCCGGCGCCGAACATGATGACGCTCTTCCCTCGGGGATCCACGATTTCCTTCAGAGACGTGAGGAATCCTTTTCCGTCGGTGTTCTCCCCGACAAATCTCCCTTCCCTGCGCACCACACAGTTCACCGCACCCATGAGCCGCGCGGACTCCGCCACCTCGTCCAGAAAGGGAATGACGGCGACCTTGTGCGGGATCGTACAGTTGAACCCGGCGAAGCCGAGCGCCTTTGCGCCCCTGACGGCGTCCGCGAGATCCGTCGGATCGACCTCCAAGGTCAGATAACGCCAGGCCAGCCCATGATGGCGGTATGCCGCCTCGACCATGACCTGCGTCGGATTCTCCGCCACCGGTTTTCCGAAAACCGCGGTGATCTCTTGCTTGAAGCTCAGTATGGGTCCCTGCATGAGAAGCGCACCTCCCCGTCAATGCACCGATTCTATCCGCAGTCGGGCGAAGGGGGAAGCGGAGATCGGAGCGACGTGTTACGTGTGGTGATGCGGACAAAAAAAGCGCACGGGAAGGCCCGCGCGCTTTGCTCATCCGGCTTTCTATATCCCGAATATTGAAGTGTAGGTCGAGCTGCTTTCGATCAATATGTTCGAGATATAATAGTCCGTGGCGGTACCTCCCGTGTTTGTGAGGACAAATTCGCAATGAAGTGGTATGCCTGTCCCACTGGGCGTAATATCAACAAAAACACCTGTGGCATCGTATGGGGCAGTGGAAGTTATCTCAGAGGAATATGTCCCATCGCTCGATGGGAAATGTGTGTCCCACAGAGAAGTGCTGCCTTGATTCGCAGTCCATATCGCCGAGTCAGCAACGAGATTTGTATAGGTCTGGGTGCGGTCGCCATTTAGGCTGGTGACAAAGTCCCCGATACGGGTCGGAATGTCCGTCCCGAGAAAACCGCACCCTCCGAGCGCCAATGCGACGAAAAGTACTACGATACCGAATGCTACAAAATGGCGTGGCTTCATGAAGTTCCTCCTCTTCAAATATCCGCCGCAACGAGTTGCGGAATGATCAATTCCTCGAAAGACCTTAGGAACGCAGAGTAACGGTCGAGAAAACTGACCCATGCAGCATTCTGAGGGTCATTGATGAATTGAGCTTTCAGCGTCACATACAGACGACCCGCGACGAAACGACGCATGGAAAGCGCCGCCAGCGCATAATAGCGGGTGTTCAGGAACAGATATCCGGTATTCAAGGCCAACGGTGTGATCACCTGGTCTTGGTATGTCGCTGCCGCGTCCTTTCCCTTTTCCGATAGAATGCTGTTGCGCTGACCCCTATCATCGGCAAGGGTCTTCGATGAATCGGCAAATCGAGCGGCGTAGTCGGTTACGTTCATGCTGTACGAAGCAAGGGAAGCATCTATGTTATCCATCGCGGTCAGTGGATCGGCCACCATTGCGGCGAGCTTGTCCTCGTTCCATTTTGAATAATCGATCTGATCGCTGTGAACCGTGATCTTGTCTCCCGGCGGCTTTCCCAGCGGCACTTCCACGCCCTCATTGGCGGCGAGATCGACGCTTTTACCTTCCGACTCCACGGTGATTTGGCCGGAGTCGACTGCGAAAAGCGTGGATCCGTCGGCCCCTGCGAACACCGAAAACTCGGTGCCGCGGACTCCGGCAATGGCACCATTGGTACGGATCTGGGGTTCCGCCCCTCCCCCTATCTTGTTGAATTTGTATTTTATGGAGCCGAGGGCCACCGACAGCACCGGCGTTATCGCGCCGCCCTGCGCGTGCTCCATGAGCGTGAAGACGGTGCTCCCCGCCACATTGATGGTCACCCCTCTTTGGTCCAATGTCGCCTGACCGTCATGACCGGTTTTCAGCGTGTCGCCGGTTTGCAGCACATCGCCTATCTGCGCGTCCGCCAGTGTTCCCGCCTTTGTGCGGACGCTGGCGTCTCCTTCCACATAGGTGATGTCCGCCGGCAGCGCCGAGGCGATCATGACCCCGAGAAAAAGAAATCCAAGGATTGCCGCCGTTCTTTTCATGTCAGAATGGCCCCTTCCAGCCGAGAATCCTCAAGGAAAACCAATCGCTTCTCACCAGCAGTCGGATGTGGGCGCCCATGGCTGTGGTGAAGTCGAGGATGCGAGTGCCATCCTTGACGTATCTAGCAAAAAACGAGCGCGCCTCCATCGTGTCCGCGAACTGGCGGTAGCTGTCAGCACCGACTGCCGTTCCCGTGTCGAAGGTTGCCGCGTCCACGCGAAAGCCCGCCTTCACGATGCCGGCCCAAAAACCGGCAACATCGGCGGTCAACGGCACAACCTCGCCGTCTATGATGAACGGCGATGCGCTCATGGCATAGAGTTTTTGGGCGCTGCCTGAGTTTATCAGCTCAGCGGTCTGGCCAACCGCTCCCTGATCCCAGGAGCGCTGGATGGACGCGCAGGAGGTGATGAAAAAAACAGCCGCGCAGGCAACGGCGGCTGTGAGAGCCTTTCTCATGGGTAACTCCACTTACAGAGTGTAGCCGCTGCCGCGCCATTCGGCAACTTGTCCTATCGGCGGATTCTGTCAGGCATTCCGGGGCCTACCAGAGCTGATGAACGTCCTGCCGAATGAGCTTGTCGTAGATCTCGCGCACCTGGTGCATGAGCCCGCGGGAAAGCCGGGGCACCTCCGAGGCGTGGCAATTCTCCTCCGCCTGCTCGGCGGTCTTGGCTCCGGGGATGGCGCAAGAAACGGCGTCGTTCATGAGGATCCACCTGAGGGCGAATTGCGCCATGCTCATGCCCCGGGGAAGGATTTCCCGCAGCTCTTCCACCGCCTGCAGACCGCGCGCGAAGTCCACCCCCGCAAAGGTCTCGCCGCGATCGAAGGCCTGTCCCTTGCGGTTATAGGCGCGGTGGTCGTCGGAACGAAATCGCGTTGCGCGCGACATGCGGCCGCTGAGGAGGCCGCTCGCCAACGGCACGCGAACGATGATCCCGATCCAGTGGGATTTCGCCTCGCGGAAGAAAAGCTCGGCCGGGCGCTGACGGAACATGTTGTAGATGATCTGCACGGTCTTCACGCCCGGGTACTGGATGGCTTTCAGGGCTTCTTCCACCTTTTCAACGCTCACGCCATAGTGCCTGAGCTTGCCAGCCTTCACCATGAGCTCCAGCGCATCGAACACCTCGGGCATGTAGTACACACCCGTCGGCGGACAGTGGAGCTGGAGCAGGTCCAGCGCTTCCACACGCAGGTTACGCAGGCTCTCCTCGACGAATTTCCGAAGCGCCACGGGAGTATATTTTTCCGCCACGTGGGGCGAGAGCTTTCGTCCGGCCTTCGTGGCCACATAAATGGTCTCCGAGCGCTCCCGCAGGAGCTGGCCGAGGAGCTTCTCGCTGCGTCCGGTGCCATAAACGTCGGCCGTGTCGAAGAAGTTGACGCCACGGTCAACGGCCTTGTGCATGGCGGCAAGTGAAGCGCTGTCCTCCACGGGCCCCCACCCGGATCCTATGGCCCAGGTCCCGAAGCTCACTTCGGAGACCTTCATGCCCGTTTTTCCGAGAAGTCGATAGTTCATGTGCTACTCCGGTAAGAACATATTCTCCAGGCCCGCCCCGAGCATGACCACGGGAATCGCGAGGCCGATGGCCGCATGGGCTGCCCCCAGCGCGATCATCGTGTCATGATCACCGCGATTCATCGCGTCGGTGGTGAAGAATCCGAGCACGATCTGCGCCGCCATGAGTGAAGCGTGTGTAAAGAAGGCGATGCGGTGTATATCGTTCTTGCGGATCTTTCCGTCCGTTGAAGGCTTTGTCAGCATGGAAAGCCCCGTAAGGGCATCCCCGATATACAGGGACTCCCCGCCGGCAATAAGTCCAATGTGCCACCACCGCAGCGCCTGGTTGTTCGGGTCGCTCCAAAGCGAGGTGATGTAGGCAGACCGGTCCGCGAGCATCTGCGGCGTCGGATTGTCCTCATTGAATCCACCCGGATAGCTGTCCCGATACGCGTGACCTGCGTCCATCATTTCAACGAAATGGACGATTCCCAGCACTCCCGCTCCGAGAAACAGTGCGGTGGAAGTGAATCCGGTGACTTCGTGAAAGGCGACTTTGCTGGGGAAGAAGAGAAAGCCCTGGGAAGCCGGAGCCGTACCGGCGCCTGTATCGGCCGCTGGCACGGAGATGGCGAGATCAGTGGAGGGAGCCCCGGCCATGATCCACCCTTTGATGAATGCCTTTTGATCCGGGGTCAGCTTGTCGCCCGATTGCGGCATCTCGTCGCTTGCGATCTTCTGGTACAGGATGCTTTTCTCCGGCGAGCCCGCCACGATATGCCCGTTGCCCGTGATGGTCTCGTAGCTGCCCGTCCAGTCATGGCACCCCGAGCAGCTGTTGTCCAGAATCTCCTTGATGGTTGCAAAGCCCTTGTTGCCGGGCATCGCGCTCACCGTCTCCGCGGATGCCAGAGCAGGCGCGAAGACCATTCCCACTGCCACGGCCAGGATCGCGACGACGCGACCCGAAACCTTTTGATTTCGCATGAGTGCAGAATAGCACGGTCGTTCGGGAAATCAAGCGCGCGTTGCGTGCTCCGCCGCGAGCAATGCGAATGTCATGGCGGGGCCGATGGTGCCGCCTGCCCCCGGGTACGTGTGGGCCATGACCGAGGCGCTGCAATTCCCGCATGCGTACAACCCCCGGACGGCCGAGCCATCCTCGCGGAGCACTCGCCCGTTAACGTCCGTCACCAGTCCGCCTTTGGTTCCCAGGTCCCCGGGCCATACCTGGACCGCATAGAATGGCGGAGAGTCGATGGGACCCAAACAGGCGTTAGGCCGTATGGAGGGATCGCCATAATAACGATCGATAGAAGCCTCGCCGCGATGGAAATCGGCATCTATTCCCTCGTGGGCGAATCGCCCCATTTTCTGCGCCTCCTCCACAAGACCGGACGGTTCGATGCCGCAGAGCCGCGCGAGTCCCGCGAGGGTGGAGGCGGTCCTCAGGAATCCATTGTCCCGATAGCGCCGCGGCGTCAGGGAAGGAAGAAGCGGTCCCATGGGGTAGCGGGCGCGGAACTTTCTGTCGAAAACGAGCCATGCCGGAATGGACGCGTCGGGCCTGCTGTTCGCGGCATACATCCCATGGACGACGTCGATGTAGGGTGCGGCCTCGTTGGTGAAGCGGCGGCCCGCGGCGTTCACCATCATCCCGCCAGGCAGAGACTTTTCAACGATCAGGACGTATGCCAGGTCTTCCCCCGCCACGAGCACGGTCGGGGTCCACCACGAATCTTCCATGAGTGAGAGCGCTCCACCGGCCTCGGCTCCCATGCGGATGCCGTCACCGGTGTTCAGGAGGTGTGCCGCGCTCCACTTGTCGGAGATGGGCGCCGGTTGCCATTTGCTGCGTAGCGTAACATTGCGCTCAAAACCGCCCGCGGCGAGAATCACGCCTCTGCTCGCCGTGATCGTGTGGCTCGCTCCATTGCGCCTGACGAGAGCCCCGACGATACGATCCTCTTTCATGACAAGGGATTCCACCGGTGCGGACAGCTCCAGAGGGATGCCGCGATCCGCGAGGGAGCAGCGCAATCGAGCCACGAGCGCATTGCCCAGGCACAGGCGCGTGTCGGTATGGGAGGAGAATCTGCGCGGGGAGACGAAATAGGAGGCGACCGACGGGAGTGCCCGTAGGCGCCCGAGGGCCGAGCTGTCCAGGAGCCCGCGTGCTTGGATCGTGGACAGACGGATCTTGCCAAAAGCGAGCTCCTGGGGATGCGAAGGCAGCATCTGGTCACGGTTTGCACCCAGCGCGCGGACATTGAATGGCACCGGCTCCAGGGTTCGTCCTCCGTCGGGTCGGGCACCGGGAGCGCCCGGGTAGTAGTCGGAATAGCCGGGCACGATGCGAAAGCGCACACGGGTGGAAGATTCCAGCATCCGCACGAGTCGCGGCACTGTTTCAACGTAGGCGCGAAGCTTCTCTTCCGATGCGTGGCCGTCCGTGATGTGCCGGAGATACGCGAGAGCCTCTTCAGCGGAGTCGGTCAGGCCGGCCCGAGCCATCAGCGGGTTGTTCGGTGCCCAAATGGCGCCGCCGGACAACGCGCTTGATCCGCCATAGAACGGGCCTTTTTCCAGAACCATCACTCTGGCGCCCGCATCCGCCGCGGCCAGCGCCGCGGTGAGACCAGCGGCTCCCGATCCGACCACAAGAATATCGACTTCACTTCTTTCCATAATTGGCGCCCCTCGCGGCGGCCAGTATACCCCCCGGTGGGCCGTCAGGTCCTGGCAGCGCCCACGGCCGTTTCAGCGCCGACCTTGACAAACTCTTGCAAGCTGAGAATGTTACCTTCCGGTGCAAGAGGCCAAGATGAAGAGCGATCCAACACTCCTGGGCACGATCCGAACGGGCTCTCGCCCCTCGGACCTTCGCATCACCGATATCAGGTTCGCCGACATCGTGGGGGCGCCGATGCGCTGCATCCTGATGAAGGTGTACACGAACCAGGACATTGTCGGGTACGGCGAGGTGCGCGACTGGTCGAGCAGATCCTACGCTGCCCTGCTGAAGGAAAGGCTCATCGGAGAGAATCCCTGCGACGTGGATCGCCTCTTCCGACGCATCAAGCAATTCGGCTTCCATGGGCGCCAGGGCGGCGGCGTCTCCGGCATCGAGGTGGCCCTCTGGGACCTTGCCGGAAAAGCGTACGGGGTCCCCGTCTACCAGCTTTTGGGCGGCAAGTTCCGAGACAAGATCCGCATGTACGCGGACACCGACTGGGAAGGGAAGGGGAGTGCGGCCACCATGGCGGAAGCGCTGCGCCAGCGCATGGACAAGGGCTTTACATTCTTGAAGATGGATCTCGGTCTGGGCCAGCTCGCCGGCCACCCCGGTTGCATTGCCGCCCCGGCGGGGTACCTGGAGGAGCTGCGGAGACTCGGCGCGGCGTTCGAAAAAGGCCGAACCAGCATACGCACGAATATCGACGAATGGCGTCGGGCGCGCAACCGCTGGCACGAGCTCTCCAACGTCAGCAATACCTTGACCGGCGCCCACCTGACGGAGAAGGGTGTGGACCTCCTCGCGGATTTCGTGGCGGAAGTCCGCCAGATTGTGGGTTACGAGATACCCATCGCCACGGATCATTTCGGACCATTCAGTGTGGAGGATTGCGAGCGGGTGTGCCGCCGTCTGGAGAAGTACAATCTCGCGTGGTTCGAGGATCCGCTTCCCTGGCAGTACACGGAGCAGTATGTACGCCTCTCCCGAGCCAGCTCCACGCCACTGGGAACGGGTGAGGACATATTCCTGAAGGAAGGCTTTCAGCCTCTTGTCAACGCGAATGCTCTCTCCGTGGTACATCCCGACGTCCTCACGGCCGGCGGGATATTAGAGGTGAAAAAGATCGGCGATCTGGCCCTGGAAAAGGGGATCGTGATGGCCATCCACATGGCGGAAAGCCCCATCGGTTGCATGGCCGCCGTGCATGCGGCCGCGGCAAGCGAGAACGTGCTGGCCGTAGAGTACCATTCGGCCGACGTGGACTGGTGGGACGACATGGTGGAAGGACCGGCAAAACCCATAGTTGACGGCGGATTCATAAGGGTGCCCGAATCTCCGGGTCTCGGGATCGAGAGTCTGAATGACGAAGTGCTGAAGGGGCACGTAGATCCAACCATGCCGGGTCTCTGGGAGCCCACGGACCGCTGGGACGGAGAATGGTCGCACGATCGCACGTGGAGCTGAGGAGCTCCCGGCCGCGCCTGATTGCAAGGAGAACACGATGAAGTACAACAACCGCGAAGACATCATCCAGCTCACCCCGCTGTGGAAGGGCGATCGCTTCGACGACGGCCGGCCTCGTGTCGCCGACGACATCGTTCGACGCATGAAGTTCTGCACGACGGAAGAGGCCTGGGCCTACCCGTATGAAAAGGGCTACAAGTTCCAGTGGGAAGGCGGCTGGTTCATGCCGCATCCCGAACAGGTCCTGGTCGGGCGTGCCGTAACGGCGGTGTTTGTTCCTCATCGCCCCGATCTCCACGACTACCTCATGGAGTACGGGCACACCGCAGAGAAACGGATCGGCGCGATGAACTCCTGGGTCATCCAGACCATCCAGAAGGACGATGTCGTCGTCGTTGATCTGTTTGAAAAGATCTTCGAAGGGACGTTCACCGGTGGAAACCTGTCCACCGCAATATCCTCGCGCGGCGGCAATGGCCAGGTCATATTCGGCGGCATGCGCGATCTCCAACAGGTGGAAACGATCAAAGACTTCGTTACCTTCTGCAAGGGCATCGATCCCACGGGCATCAATAATGTCACTCTGACGGGCATCAATGTGCCGGCGCGCATTGGACGGGCCATCTGCCTGCCGGGGGACATCGTGCATGGGACGAAGAGCGGCATCACGTTCGTTCCCGCGCACCTGGCGCAGGAGACGGTCGAGTACTCCGAGCGCACCCGGATGCGCGAGGCGTTCGGATTCGCCATGGTGCGCAAGGGAACGTACAATTCTTCACAGGTCGACACCGAGTGGACAAAGGACATGGAGGAAGAGTTCAAGCGCTGGAAAGAGAATCTTTCACCTCGTGAGCTCGAAAAGATCCTCTGGGAAGTCAGCTACTGACGTTAACGGCCGCGGGCTCGCATTAAACGTGTTCCACCGTGATCGACGCTTCCTCCATGTCGTTGAGCTTAGCGAGGTCAAGGACGAGATGGCCGCTCTCATCGGTATGGAAGGCGGGGGTGAATTTTCGCTCCCAAAGTATCTCGTCGTGGCGATAGGAGTAGCGCGCGTTGACGACCTGGCTGAATGCGTCGTCGAATCCGCGTACGAGCACGAGGATTTCGGCGGCCGTCGCGGCGAGCTCCGCCGGGTCTTTTCCGAACAAAGGGCTTCCTTCGATGATCGGGTGGACGATTGTCCACGTCAGCGGGAGGAAATAAATGCTGGACCTTTCCAGCGCGAGCTTGACGTAGCTCCGTCGCTGTGAGCTTTTCTCACCCTCCACGAGCATGAGCACGAGCGTCGCTTCAAGGTCTACCAGGGCATTGGAGCGGGGATTGGCCACTCGAATTTGAAGGCTCGAGCCACCCCGATACGGGGCGATCACGGCATGAGCGCTGAATTGGATGCGCGCCGTGGGTCGGGAGAAGCGGCCGTAGAGGAGTGCGGCCCCGAAAGCGAATCCCATGACCCCCATCATGGCCTCGAGACCGGCCACAGCGTTGTCGAGGATGGAACGCGGCGCAATGACACCGTACCCCACCGTCGTGATGGTCTGGACGCTGAAGAAGAGCTCGTTGAGGAAGATTTCCCAGCGGGATACCCCCGTGATGCCTTGGAGCCCATTGCTGCCGGTGAGTGAGTACACGATGGCAAAAACGAGGCTCACGACGAGAAATGTCGCCACCACGAGCCCGATGAATGCCGGCCAGGAAAGGCCAATGAGGAACTGATACAGGTGGAAGTCCACCAGGCGTGTGCCGCGTCGGCGCACGTTGAATGTTCCGTCCCGATTGACGATGCGCCGCAGCGTTCCCGTGTAACGCTGCGTGAGACCGGGATCAAAAGGCTGCGGTTCCCGTTCCGATTCCATGTCCGTTCTCCCCATTCTTCAGCTCACTCGTCCCGCGGGAAATCGCCTTCTCATAGACGGCGGAGAGGGAATCCACGCCCGTCACGCGCGCCCCGAGGTCGCGCAACAGCCCGTCGGTGAGGGCGTAAATCCATCCGTGGATCGCGAGGGATTGTCCGCGCCCCCAGGCTTGCCGGACAACGGTGGTCTGCGCGACGTTCATGACCTGCTCGATCACATTCAGCTCGCACAGGTGACGCAGCCGCGTCTCCGCGTCCCCGCAGCGGGCGAGGAGCGTTGCGTGCTTCTGGGCTATGTCCTGGATGTGCCTGAGCCAGTTGTCGATCAGACCCAGGGTCTTGTTCTCGTGCGCCGCGGCGACGCCGCCGCAGCCGTAATGTCCACAGACGATTACGTGCTCCACGCCCAGCACCTCCACGGCGTACTGGAGCACCGAGAGGCAGTTCAGATCCGTGTGCACGACGATGTTTCCCACGTTACGGTGCACGAAAAGCTCACCCGGGCGGAGGCCGACGATCTCATTGGCGGGAACACGGCTGTCCGAACAGCCGATCCACAAGTAGCGCGGGCTCTGCTGCCGCGAGAGCGTCAGAAAGAACGTGGGGTCCTGGGCGGATATTCGCGCTGCCCAGGCCTTGTTGTTATTCAAGAGAGCTTCGATGCCGTCCACCCCATTCTCCTCGAGGGCAAAACATACACACGCGGCGCGGGGAAGGCGATCCGGAAATGGCGCCGAGCCGACACGGCCGCGCGCGGCATTGTCGCGCACCTCTTCCCGCTATAGACTCGCCACCATCCAGAAGATAGGAACGGAGGAAGCCATGAGATGGGTTGAGCTGGTGCCCAGCGAGTTCGAGAAACTCGCCCGCGAAGAGAGTCTCTGTGTGGTCCCCATGGGATCCCTCGAGCGGCACGGCGAGCATATTCCCTTTGGGTGCGACATGATCATTGGGGAAACTCTCTGCGAGATTGCCGCGCAAAAAACCCCATGCGTTGTTTTTCCCGGTTACTTCCTCGGTCAAGTTCACGAGGCAGCCTGTTTCACGGGAACCGTGAATCTGCCGCAGGCGCTGGCGGTGGAGGTTCTTTCAAGAGTGCTGCAGGGAATCGCCGAGAATGGATTCACGAAGATCGCCATCGTGAATGCTCATGGCGGCAACAGGTCTTTTTTGGAATACTTCTCCATGAGCCAATTGGACGAACAGAGATCCTATGTCCTCTATATAATCAACGCCTACAATGCGCTGAACGAGCAGGAAGAAAAGGACCTCGCCCGCTTATGGGAAACCCCGATCTTCGGGCATGCCGATGAGCTGGAGACGAGCCTTTTCATGGCATGCCGACCCGGGCTCTCACGGATGGATCTGGCGGGAAACGGAGAGACGCTTCCGACAAATCGATTTGCACACCTGAGGCCCCGGGGCATCCAGAACGCGCATTGGTGGTACGCGGACTTCCCGCAGAACGTCACCGGCGCACCGCGCGCCGCAACCGAGGAGAAGGGCCGCAGGGCTCTGGAGATCATGGCAACAGCGGTAGCCCGAGGGCTTCAGATCATCAAGGACGATACGACGGCACCGACGTTGCAAAAGGAGTTCTTGGATCGGGTGAGAAACAAGGGGAAGGTCTGAAGCCGGGCGCGGGAACAGCCGCGCGCTACTCTTCCGCCGGCCCCGGCGGGGCGCTTGCCAGATCGCCGATCTTTATCTTGTCCGCGTCGAACTTTTGGGCCGACTTCATCATGGCATCCAAGGCCTCGTCGGGACTCATGATCGCGCCCTTGCGGAAGCGAAGCGGGTTGAGCCGGGCCACGACGAATGTCTTCAGGTAAGGGCTCGTGAATCCCTTCGCCTTGAGTGACGCCACTGCTTGCGCCACCAGATCGTCAAGGGCGAGGAGCTTGTCCGCACGATCCGCACGGATGAGCAGCGTTTCCGTCAATGGCTCGTTCAGAAATGTTTCCACGCGCCGCAAGACCGGATGATAAGCGCCTCCGCTCAACCGGCCCCGTTTCTCATAGGCGAGCCCCAAGGTGAGATAATCCGCCTCCTCGAACTCCAGAGCATAGTCCTTCTCCGGACGCGGGCCCACCTGGGCAAGCGCGCGTGCCATGCGGATCACTTCCAGTGATTTCTCCCGCAGGTTGTGACCCTTTTCCGTGTTCATGGCGAGGATTTGGAAAGCGACGTCGATTTCGGGAACGACCACGGCGAGGATGGAGCGGGCGCCCAGTTTCCGCATGGCGGCCAGCCGATGATGGCCGTTCGGTGTCCAGAATATCCCTTCTTTCGTGAGCACCGTGATGATCGGGTCGAGGAATCTGCCCATGCGGCCGATCACGTTCTCGAGTCTTTCCACGTGGGTAGCCGAGATATCGCGCTGAAACGGGGTGGGCTCAACCTTATCGATCGGGAGGCTCGCGACGAGCTGCCAATGACCTCCTACCGGGTCACGATAACCGCCGACAACACCGCCGCCGCTTTCACGGACGGCCTTTGCCAGGGTCTCGATCTCCGGGGGCAGGGGATCGCTCGTCACCTCGACGGCGGTCAGGCCCTTGATCGACGCGGCAACCCTCTTTTTCCGCGGTTTGGATACCTTTTTCGCGGCGCCCGCGGAGGCGGTCTTTTTGGCCATTGGTCCTCCCTTCCGTGCAACAAACATACACACGGCGGGGGCGTGCGGGAAATCGACGTGTTGCTAAAGCCGCATCGTGTCCGCCGCCCGAAAGGGCTATCTGCTACAAAGCGCAATATGGTACAACGGTTGGGCCGGGCAACTCCCTGGACATGGTCTTCTCGCCGCTCCCCCGCACGTGCAATCAATCACAAGATGCACCGAGGAGGAGTACTGGGCGGACCCCGCGCACTGGGCGGTCCGCGCCGAGCAGGCGCTGGGCTCCGACGGTATGGTCGATATCTTCGTCCCGATCCAAAAGGGCGGATACCGATGCGTGGACCAGCACGTCATGGATGAACGCTCCGCGTACACGCTGGAAAGCGTCGTAGCGGAGATCGAGTCACAGCCCGGGCCGGAGGGGGTGCGCGCGAGCTTCGACGAGGAATCGGCGTATGCCCGGCTCACGGCCGATCTCGCCGCGACGCAGGAGAGGTGCAAGAGTGTGGTCTGGTGTCCGGCCGACTGGGATCTGAATCCCATCGCCCTCTGGTATCATCGCTTCGGCTATGAGAACGCCCTGATGCTTCCCGTGCTCCATCCGCAGGCGCATGCGAGAATTCTGCGCGTCTCCGCGGAGCGGGCGCGGCAGCGCGCCACGCTCCACGCGCGCTCGATAGCCGCCGGTCTCCAGCCCAAGGCCATCCTCTTCGGCGAAGACCTCTGCGGCCGCAATGGACCCATGATCTCCCCGGAGTTTCTTCGCCGGCAATACTATCCCTTGCTCGAGTATGCACTCGAGCCGCTTCGCAGCGTCGGCGCGCGCCTGATCTGGCACTGTGACGGGGACGTGCGGCCGATCCTCGACGACCTGATCGCGTGCGGTCTTTCAGGATTGCAGGGCTTTCAGAGGGAATGCGGCATGGAGCTGGAATGGATCGTGAAGAAACGAAGCCGTGAGGGCAACCGGCTCATCATCTTCGGCCCGCTTTCCGTGACGCAGACCCTCCCTCACGGCACTCCCGACGACGTGCGGGCGGAGGTCCGTCGAGCAATGGAAATCTGCCGCGACGACGCCTCGTTGGTCTTCTTCACGAGCAACACAATAACTCCGGATGTACCTCTGGAAAACGTTCGTGCCTTTTGGGAGGAGGTTCACGCCAGCAGGTGGTAGGCGGCGGCTCCTTCGCGCGCGAGAGGGTCAGCCGATTTGACCGCCGCCGTACCGGAATGTACCTTTCACAACAGAAATGGAGGGTTGGATGCCAATCAGAAGCTCGTCCGCCGAATGGAAAGGCACATTGAAACAGGGAGCCGGTACCATGAAGCTCGGTAGCGGCGCGTACTCCGGCCCCTATACCTTCGCTTCACGATTCGAGTCGGGCAAAGGAACGAATCCCGAAGAGCTTATCGGCGCGGCGCACGCCGGATGCTATTCCATGTTCCTTTCCGCGCTCATCTCCGACGCCGGATTCACCCCGACGCGCATCTCCACGACAGCCACCGTTCACCTGGAAGACGGCCCGAAGATCGCCTTGATCGAGCTCTCCACCGAAGCAGTGGTTCCCAACCTCAGCGAACCAGAGTTTCTCAAGCACGCCGAGGCGGCAAAAAAGGGCTGTCCCGTTTCTCAGGCCCTCACGGGTCCCCGCATCGAGCTGCGGGCCAAGCTCGTTTCATAGCCGTTCAACGGCCCCATCCGTCACGCTGAAAATGCGCGAAGCCATGGAGTTCAAGAAGCTGTTCACACGGCAGGAAGCCGAAAGCGCTCTTCCGCTGGTACGCCAGATCGTCGCGGACGTGCTCGCGACGGCGGGCAAAATCAGGGCACTCGAGGAGACCGACGAAGATCGTCCGGGGCTCCAATCAGAGCTGGAAGAACACCTCGGGGAGCTCGAAGGAATCGGATGTTTTTTCAAAGACTGGAACTTCACGACCGGTCTTGTCGATTTCCCTTCCGTGATGGATGGGCGGACCGTCTTCCTCTGCTGGCGCAGTGATGAAAACGATCTGGCCTGGTATCACTCCACGGAAGAGGGCTTCGCGGGTCGCAAACCGCTGGCAAAGTCTTCCGTCGGCAACTGAGCCACCTTCCAGCGTTACGGCACCACGCGCGAATTGTGACCCTGAGCTCTGCTTCGAGCGGAAGCGAGCATAGCGCCGGTGGGACCATACAAAACGCTATGCAGAAGTAATATCATCAACGACCGAGGTCTGATGGCTGATATGAGAGCGTACATATTGTCTTGGGGAGCAGCCCAAAACCCTCTTGAAGGCAACGCTGAAGGCACTCTCAGACTCGTAGCCGAGAGATGGTGCAATCTCCGCGATCGGATCATGGAAGTCCATCAATCGTTCTGTTGCCTTGAACATCCGCCATTGGGTCACATATTCCATGGCCGAGGAACCAACCGTCGCTTTGAACCTCTGGGCGAAAAGAGAACGGGACATTCCCGCTATCACGGCTAATTTCTGAAGAGTCCAGCGTTCGGCCGGGTCACCATGGATGGCGATCAGCGCACGGCTGATCTTTTCATTGGAAAGAGCGAACAACCACCCGGAAACGCTGCTGGAGTTTTCAGACATGTAGACCCGTAGAGCCTGAATCAGAATCAGGGAGGCGAGGTGCTGTTCGACGAGGCTGCTGCCGGGTCGGGAGGTCCGCAGCTCACGCATCAGAAGATCGAGGGACCAATGAAAGCCAGGATCAACCGACTCTTTGCGGATGTGAATGACGGGAGGAAGGAGATCGAGGAGGATATTGGCATGATATCCCGAGAGCTTGAAGAGTCCTCCAAGGGTCAAGCTGTCTCCGCCTCCGTTGAGGGTGACAATGTCACCGTTATGCTGGATCATCGGCTTGAATAATGCCACGTCGGTGGCTGGCAACGACGGGTCGGAAGTCAGACGACACGGATGTCCACCGGTAAGCAAGACAAAGTCTCCTGCGGCCAGCCGGATCGCTTCCGAGGCCCCTTCCACCAATAACCAAAGCTGTCCCGAGACGAGTGCGTAGTACTTGACGCCCTCGAACCGTGGGAACTGCACCGAGTGGTCCCCACCCACGTCAAAGCCGCTACAGACAAAACTATTAGGCTTGAGGAGCGAAATAACATCTGAAAGAGGATCCATGAGTCCTCCTGGACTATCGCGACGATAGTTTGGACTCTAAGACATGGATCGTACAAAGTCAATTCATTACTTTTCTAATAAAGGAGACTAAGCCATGTCATCAACAGAGATCTCGATACCTCTGAGTTTCAATGCCCTTGCAATCCCACACGAAGGAGAGCCCGTGAGTCTTCAACGGAAGACTGTTTCGTCTCTGGCACCCGATGAGATTCTTGTCCGAGTGAACTACGCCTCCATCAACAAAATGGATCCACTCATGGCGAAGAGAAATATCTATCAGCTTCCCACCCCCTATGTTCTGGGGTTCGACTATAGCGGGGTCATTGTCAAGCGAGGCAGTGAGGACTCTCGCGGGTTGCACGTTGGCGATCCGGTTCTCGGCAGCATCGGCAGAGGAGGGTGTTACGCCGAGTATGTAGTCGTCAAAGGCTATCCCGACAAAATCATACAACGGGGGCGGGTGCCTGCGACCGAAGCCAGCACCTTCGGGATTGCGTTCCTTACGGCATACGAGAACGTGATCATTTCCGGGGACATCAAGAGGCACCGCGGCAAGTGGATCTACATTGCCGGCGCGGGCGGCGGACTCGGGCACTTCGCGGTTCAGATGGCAAAGATCCACGGGCTCAAGGTCATCGGGTCTGCCGGCAAGGCGTCCACGATAGACCTTCTTCGCCGACTCGGGGTTGATCACGTCATCGACTATTCCAAGCAGGACGTGGCGGAGGAAATCTTCAAACTGACCGAGGGACGAGGCGTCGACGTGGTCTATGACTCCACGAACTCAGCATCCTCCTACCAACAGTCTTCTGCGGTGATTGCCTCGGGTGGGGAGTACATCCGCTTGGGAACCCCCACGCAGTTGAAGCGATTCGGGTTGCCGGACTTGTCCTCGGTAGTCGAAGCGCGGGGGGGAACAATGATCATCGGCGACCTTGGAAGATATGCGACGGATCCTGAATTCCAGAATCCACAGGCACGAGCGAGTGTTATCAAAGGTCTCGAGCAAGCCGTCCGATGGACCGAGGAAGGAAAGCTCAAGGCCCAGATCACCAAAATCGTTCCGTATGATCCTGAGGCCTTGCAGCAAGCCTTTGAGGCCTTTGCCCGGGGCGAGATCAATGTGGGCAAGGTCGTTGTCCAGTGCACTGAGTAGGGAGCGAATTGTCAGTACATCCCGGCTCCAGGGGGGCAGGGCGCGGAAGTGCGCGCATGCCCCCGCGCCCTATTTTCAGGGCATGCCGAAGGTGCCCCATGCATCTGTGACCCGAGACAGGGCGGGATCCTTCAGCTCGGCTTCAGCCTTTTGACGAATCGATTCCGGAGTGAGGCTCTCTTTCAGAATTGTGAATGAAAGCTCCGAGCCGTCCACGTCCATTACCAGGGCCTTGTCGCCGCCATCCGCCGGGTCCCAGGCCGGCCAAACCGGAAGCGGGGCGCCCGCACCGTTGTTGGGGTCTCCCGTGCGCGCGAAAGCAGCGAGGTATCTCATGGCCGTATCAATCAGCTTGACTCTTCCCGGCTTATTTTGCGACGTGTAATAGTTTCCGGTGATGAAGGATACAGCGTTCGTATCGGTGCCGAGGAAAAACGGCACTTCAATGGAATGGAATGCACCCAGCCGCGGCCCGAGATCGCCCGGGAGTGGACTCTCGCCACGCGTGTTCGGGCTGCCCCAATCGAATCGATACGCATACACCGCGGGATGATTCGGCGCCGCGGTGATGGCGGTTGCCACGGAGTCAACGCCTCTATACCGCCACGTCATGGTCATATACTTCGCCAACGCCTGATAGAGCGCCGGATCTGACTTGAATGGGCTGTCCTTCCTGGCGTTGAGAAACAACTTCATCTCGTCCTTGTTGCTCCCGATGATCAGGGGAACCTTATTGGGATAGGTCCCGTTGAGCAGGCTGGCAAAGCCGTCCTTTGGAAGAACATACCCATCCGCATACACCGTAGGGTGATCCGACATTCCCAACCCCACGGGACTCTTGCCTTGGGCGTCCAGGAACTCACCCGGCGGGATGGACATGAGGAAGGAACGCAGATCGGTCGAGGTCATTCCGTCCAACACTGCATCGGCGGCCGCGAGGTCCTTGGCTTTTCCATGGCGTACGATGAGCTTGCGCTCGATGGTGCGACTGGCGGCATCTGCGATATCGAGGCTCCGGATCACGGTGAGACCGCTTTCGATGACGGCACGTTGAAAAAGACCCTCCGCCAAAGGCGACACGAGGAGCGAGAGGATGTTGAAGGCTCCCGCGGATTCGCCTGCCAGGGTGACTTTCTCCGGGTCCCCGCCGAACGCTGCGATGTTTTGCTTGACCCATTTCAGTGCCTGGATGATGTCCAGCGTGCCGTAGTTTCCCGAGGCATCCTCCGGTGATTCTCCCTCGGCCAACTGGGGAGAATGAAACCACCCGAAGATGCCCAGGCGGTAGTTGATCGACACGTATACCATATCGGATGCGGAAGCGACGACTTGGCCCTGGTAGTCCGCATAGGAAGAAGTTCCGATGGAGTTCCCGCCTCCGTGAACGTAAAGGTACACCGGCAGCGAAGCTTCGCTGTTTTGCGGCCGCCATATGTTCAAGGTGAGACAGTCCTCGGATCCCCAGGCGCCCACAATCGGGATTGATTGCATGGCCTGATTGCCAAAGTGATCGGCGACTCGGACGCCGCTCCAGGGCACCGGTGGCCGGGGCGCCTTCCACCGCAGCTCTCCTAAGGGAGGCTTTGCATACGGCAATCCTCTCCAGACCCACGTATTCTGATTGTCAGCCACTCCTTTGGTCGCACCATATTCGGTCTGAACCATTGGCGAACCGCTCCAAGCACCCAACTCGAAGGTGGACGAGGCAGGCGTGGTCTGCGTGGCGCACCCGGAGAGGCCCAGAAGACCGGCAAAGGCAATACAAAGGAACATGCTTCGTTTCATCATCATGCGCAAGAATATGCCCCGTCGCGGAAGTGTCAATATTGATTATACCCCGTTGGGGATGTCCACATTGACGAGACACTCCATTCGAAAAATAACCTTGATCAGGAAGGTGGTAGCATGGCACGCCCTTCGAAAATGCAATCCCTCCGTGTCTGGATGAACGGAGTCCTCATCGATTTCCGCTCAAAGCATCAAACGGCGCAAGTGTAATCTGTTTCGACAGGCTATAGGCGGCCGCAACATCATCATTACTAAAAACGAGCACGCGCCCGAGGAGGAGTACTGTGTTATCAGGTGAGGAGATCTGCTTCACGCCCGACGGTGCCGACCCTCTCCAACCTGGACCGGTGATGAGGTAATCGCCAGCTTCAGTGCCGGTTGTGCGTCGCCCCACATAGGCGAAATCGCTGCCGTCCTTTGGATCGGTGAATTGAATATCTTGTTAATTGACAATGGTGGCTAACATAGCTACATATTGTCCATGAAGGCAGTCGGAACGAAAGTGCTCAAGGACAATCTCAGCAAGTATCTCCGGATGGTCCGTGAGGGCGAGACGATTCTGGTGATGGACAGGGACGAAGTCATCGCGGAAATCCACCGTCCGACTCAGCCATTTCCGGGAAAGGTCAGCCGTTGGGATGCTTTCCTGAATGAGGAGTCGCGCCGAGGAAGCGTTACACGGTCGAGGACGGGGAAGCCTCCGTCCATGGCGAAGCTGCTGGAGCTCCCAAGACCTTCCGTGCCCATTCATATCCAGGAACTGATGGATTCCATCAAGGCCGAATAATGGTGCGGTATTTTGACTCCAGCATCATGCTTGCAAGCATTCTGGATCAACAACCGCGGGGTCTTCTCGCATTACTTTGGGACCCACCAGAAATTCGCCTCTCCTCGACCCTGTCAAAGATCGAGTGTATGATTGGTGTCCGCAGAGCTGGCACAATGCAGAAACTCGCTCCGGACGGACCATGGTGCCTGGAGCGGATCCGCCTGCTGGATGCCTATCTGGAAGAGCTTGAGTGCAAAAGGGTCGACGACGACATTCTCGACATCATCAGGAGGAATGCATTCCTGGCAAATTGTCGTTCTCTGGACGCAATCCACGTCGCCACGGCCCTGTATTTCAAGGCTTATCAGGACGAGACCATCCAAGTTGTTACGCTTGACAGCCGAATGCGGGAGACGGCCGGGAAAGCCGGCTTTACCGTGCTTCCATCGTGACTGCATTGATCGGGTCGTGACGAGGAACAGTCAGGCGCACGTGCCCATTCGACATTACTACGTGCTTTCCCGGCCGGACTATCACAAGACCGGCCTTCTGGAGCGCGCGAACCGCCTGATCCATGCTTACTCCGGGAATCTTGGGCATGGAAGTCAGACCGTGACGGTCCGCTCTATGACGTGCAGTTCCGCGGTCTCGTCAAGGATGAAGACGCTTCCGAAAGCAATAAATGGCCGGGTGATTTTGTCGCTTGCATTTCGTGAAGCGCGGGCGATCGGCTCACACACAACGCAATTCTGCGAGGGGGGGGCGAGAGGGCGTTAGCGACTCTGCCACAAAAGGCGCGTATCAAAACGGTGTTGGTTCATGCGAAACAGAGCCAAGTGCCTGGCTGTCCGCTCGTACGATCTCACCGGAGGTGACACATGAAACTGGATGATTTCTCCATTGGCCGAGAATTCTGGACTGAGGCCGGCCCTTGGCGCTGCACCGATGTTGGAACAAGAACAATTTGCGCAATAAAGCTCGGCCCGGTCGACATCGTCAGCATGAACGAGGAAGGGATAAAGAGCCTTCGACGGGAGGAGGACCCGACCTTCCTCGAAGGTCCTCCTTACGGTGTTGTCGAGCACGTCTTCGATGAGTTCGAAGGCTTATACCCGTCTGAAGAAGCCCTGAACAAGGGCGACGATTCTCTGGAAGAAGACCAGAACGGATGGAATCAGCGTATCATCAGGACAGTGAAGGGCGGGGAAGAATGGTACGAGATCCACGAGGTCTATTATGATGAGCGGGGCCACATCGAGAGCTGGACACAGGAACCGGTTCTGCCCGGTGGGGAAAGCAAGGCCGAGCTGATGAATGATATTGCCTATTTCATTTCCGCCATGCGCCAGCCGATATTGGAGCCCTCAATTCAAGACGGCCGCGAAACATTGGTCCCCGTTGTGTCCGATCAGATTGTTAACGAAGGACATTGGACCGAGTTGCTGGACAGGGTATTTGTCGCTCTCTCTCAGTTCAGCGACATCATCCTGGGGCACCCCATCCTCAGGGATCATCCGCGATTGCAGGCGGAGGCTGACGCGATCAGCGAAAAGATGGCCACACTGTATCAGGAAATAGGTAAACGGATCGTGGACTAGAAGGGCGAGGAGCCGGCCCACCCGTGCGCGCGTACTGCGCAATGTGTCCGCGACGGCCGGCACTGGATTATCGGGGAAGATCCGTCGCTATCAGGCGATGAGCACGGATGAGGTGATGGTCAACTCAAAGTCGGCGATTGCCGAGCGCGTTTTTTGACATTGAGCCGCTACACTTCCTCTACCGTTCTCGGGCTGCCCCGAGGCACCGCGGGATAAAGTCCGGCAGCAACTTCCAGCCCTTCGTTCGCAAGCGCGACCTAAAGCACAACGACGACGACGTGACGCGCGAGCCCGAGATGGTGAAGGCCTACCGCGACACAAGAGCCCGAGATGGACGGGTCGGGCTATTGCCGTCCGCTTCGTGGACGGCTGCCGCCTCAGACGTGCTCTGCTGCAACTCCCCGGCCCGTCCGTGCTTCGCGCGGCGAGCCTGCGGGGTTTCCGCTTCGCCCGCTCACGCGGAGGTGAGTGTCGGCTCAAGGTCAGCGGTTGCAGATCGCGCCTCGCGACATAGCGGCCACAGCGCATCAATTTGGCAAAGTTTGATGCAGGAATGACGAAATGGAAAAAGCTGTCGCATGTGGCCTGCCGGTGCAGCTATCACATATCGCGGGCTGGCAGCCAGGAGCTCCTGTCCAGACCGGCATGGGCGCCTTCGACCATGGATGTTTTAGCGCCCGACACGCGTTCGCACGTGGGTGGATCGAGACGAACTGCGCGCATTGGACGACCGGCACCGAGGCCACAGTGTCGCTGCGTGAGCCGCTGTACAGACAGATAACGACGGAATAGACTGCCGATGAAGGCCGATGGGCAATATGATGTTATCTTTGCCTCATTGCATGTTGATTGAGGACTCGGCACTGAGAGAACCGGTGTGAATCTTCTAAAACCCGATTTCATCCTCGCGATCCAGCAGAAAATTGAGGAGCAGCTCCACTCTCAACGGGTTGGTTATTTGTTGGGAGCAGGCTCTTCATACCTGTCAGGCGCTGGATTCCCATTAATGGGTTCTATATGGCAAGAGATTGAAAACCTGATTCCAGGCTGTGCGGAGAAAGCGGACATAGAGCGTCTTCTTGTGTCCGGTGTGCCGGGTCTTGAGCAAGCTCTCGACCTGATTGATGACGGCGGGGCGCAGGACACCCCACATAGGCACATTGTCACTGATGCAATTGCGCGTCTATTTAATTCAAGGTTCCCAGATTTGAGTCTTCATGTCAAGTTCGTAAGAAATGTCTCAACTCGGGGCGACCCGTACGTCAAGATCTTTACACTTAATTACGACACATTGATTGAGCAAGCGTCCGACATTGCACGGATACGGCTGGTGGACGGCTTCTCGGGAACGGTCCTCCCATTCTTTGCGCCCGAAGTATTCGAGGAACGACTCGGGCGAATCCGTGGTACTTATAAAGCGAGGCAATTCGAGGAAACGGTTAAGCCGATTCAATTACTAAAATTGCATGGATCCATAGGGTGGCTTGAAACTTCATCGCTCGGTATCCGCAGGTCCGAAAGAGCATTGACATTGCCTCAAGGTGCAAGGCGCCTTATGATTCCACCCCAGAGAAGGAAGGCCACCGAAACGATGCTTCCGCCATACTCGGCGCTCTGGTCCGCATTCAGAGGATGTCTTTCACACGATGCAACGCCCATCAACCGGCTACTATGTATTGGCTATGGATTTAGGGATGAACATGTGAATGCGGTAATCGACAACGCCCTTGTACGGCCTGACTTCACTCTACTGATCTTCGCAAAGGCGCTGGGCAATCCGGAATGGGAAAGATGGAGTCAAAAGAAGAACGTTATTATAGTGACGGAATCCCGTTGTTCAATGAAGGCAGTTATTGGACCAGGACATCCGCAAATGTGGGATTTTTCGTGGTTTTGCAGGGAGGTATGAACAATGCCGTTGTCAAACCCGACCCTTATTGGTCATGTTGTTGATATTGAGCCAAATGCGATAGGTGTTTCTCTGATTGAGGACGAACAGGGGCGAACCCCAACGATCACAATAGGTGACGAAGACATCCAGGTAGGCCAGATTGGATCATACGTCGCTATTAGGCAAAACGATATAAGGATAATTGCAATTGTGACTCGTATGACCGAACAGGAAGCACTGGCGATACCATCAATAGAAACCCCCGGTGAGGACTCGGCACGGATGCCTTTTGCCAAAAGGACAGTTCAGCTTACTCCGGTAGGAACGATTGTCCCTACCGGACAGTTTGAACGTGGAGTAAGCAGATATCCAACAACGGGTGCCGAAGTGCATGCGGTCGGCATAGCTGAGATTGAACTAATGTTCAGCAAGTTTCAGTCCAAGAAGTATAGCGTGGGCACTGTCGCCATGCACAAGTCGCTTAAGGTCTACTTGGAGCCAAACAGTCTATTCGGACGACACGCTGCAATTCTCGGACAGACTGGAGCCGGCAAGTCGTGGACGGTTGCGACGATTGTTCAACAGGCAATATCCGTTATGCCTCGAGCGCACATTATTATCCTTGATCTCCACGGGGAATACAGTTGGAAAGACCAAACGAATGCCAGACGCTTTGCATTTGCGGAAGAGCATGTGAGGCATGTAGATGCTCGCGAACTCGAGATGCCCTACTGGCTCATGACTTACGCCGAATTGTGTGACTTGCTAGTAGATCGCTCGGAACAGACGGCCCACAACCAGCTTGCTTTCTTTCGTGATGTACTCCGCCAATTGCGAGAACACGAGAAGACGTCTCTCGGGCTGGAAAGAATAACCGTCGATACCCCAGTGTATTTTTCAATTGATGACCTCATCAGGCAGATAGAACAGAAGAACTCAGAAATGGTTCAAGGGAAGAATGCCCTGAAACAAGGACCGCTATTCGGCGACTTCGATAGGTTTTTGGCGAGGCTTTCAAGCCGGATGAACGATGTTCGATACGACTTCCTCCTGAAGCCCAAGATCCGGACGAATTCTGGGTCACTGGCATCTCTTCTTCGTGACTTTGTCGGACTCGGAGATCCCAAACGACCAATAACCTTGATTGATTTGAGTTCCGTACCATTTGATGTCAGGCCGGCTGTCGCAGCACAGATCGGACGACTCGCTTTCGAGTTCAATTATTGGAGTCCGCAGTATCGCGAGTTTCCCCTGTTAGTGGTGTGCGAAGAGGCGCATGTCTATATACCACGCGCATCTGACAGCCAATTCGTAGGCGCACGACGATCGATGGAACGAATTGCAAAGGAGGGACGTAAGTACGGAGTAGGGCTTCTTGTTGTTAGTCAAAGACCGCATGAGCTCTCGGAGACGGTGCTTGCTCAATGCGGCACGTTTATTTGCCTCAGAATAACAAATCCTGATGATCAGGCTTACGTGAGGAGTCTTGTGCCGGAAGTCGAAGGTGAACTTGTTACTGTCTTAGCAGGGTTGGCGCGTGGAGAAGGGCTGATACTTGGAGAGGCAGTTCCGCTTCCTTCAAGAGTCAAGTTCGATCAGCCTTCTCCACAACCGAATAGTGACGACATTGACTTCTATGGAATGTGGCGGTCCGGCCCTGAGGACTTAGATGTCGAAGCAATAGTGAAACGTTGGCGTAGCCAGGAACGATAACCGAGAGCTGATCTCTTGATCTGGGCAAGGATAACGCCATAATAGACTGCCTATTAAGGCTTATAGACTATGTGATATTAGGCGGCATCAAAAATCTTTGAAGGGCTGATCAGACTGTCGGGGTCATCCCGAAAGGGGTAGCGTCGATGAAAGCCTTGCTCGACACGAATATTCTTATACACCGCGAAGCGCCCGTTGTCGTGAAGCAGGATATTGGCATTCTCTTTAACTGGCTTGATCGCCTTTCCATTGAGAAGTGGATTCATCCGGCAAGTCTTGAGGAGATCGAAAAGCACGCCGACCGAAAAGTACGTGAATCTTTCGCCGCAAAGCTGGAATCGTACAACACGCTACAATCTCTCGCCTCCTTGTCTTCCGAGGTCGCTGCGATATGTTCCTCGATAGACCGGACCGAAAATGACCGGCAAGACACTCTTCTCTTGAATGAACTCTATGCTGGTCGCGTGGATCTCTTGATCACGGAAGACCGGGGGATACACCGCAAGGCAGAACTCCTGTCAATTCTCGATAAGGTTTTTACGATCGGCTCATTCCTGGAGAAAGTGAATGCAGAAAACCCGGAACAGGTCGACTACAAGGTCCTCTCGGTCAGAAAAACACTTTGCGGGAATGTTGATTTGGCCGATTCGTTCTTTGATGACTTTCGAGTTTCATATCCCGGCTTCGATTCCTGGTTCAGATCAAAGAGCCAACAACCCTGCTACATCTGTTCAGCGACCGAGAAGCTACATGCCTACCTCTATCTGAAGAAGGAAGACGAGCGGGAGCCGTATCCGGAGATCGATCCTCCCTTTGCGCCGATGAAAAGGCTGAAGATCGGGACCTTCAAGGTGACGCTGAACGGCTTCAAACTCGGCGAGAGATTCCTAAAGATAGTCTTTGACAACGCTGTTCTATTTAACGTCGCGGAAGTCTACGTGACGATTTTCACCGACACGGCCGCACGTGAGAGCCTTGCGAAGCTCCTTGAAGACTTCGGCTTCCGCCTCCACGGTAGGAAAGTCAACATCTATGGAGATGAGAAGGTATTCGTTCGAAGCATGCTACCTCAATTCCGTTCCGAAATGCCGCGGATGACCTACCCATTCGTGAGCCGGAGTTCAAGGATGTTTCTGGTACCGATCTACCCGGACTACCATACTGACTTGTTTCCGGACTCAATCCTAAGCTCAGAATCACCAGCCGACTTCATTGAACACGAGCCCCATCGAAATGCCATTCGGAAGGTATACGTTTCGAGATCATATCGAAGGGATCTCAAGTGCGGAGACACGATTGTTTTCTATAGGACAGGGGGCTTCCATCGAGGCGTAGCGACGACTCTCGGAATAGTAGAGAAGATCCACACCGACATTGGTGATGAGGAGCAGTTTGTCCGGCTCTGCCGACAGAGGAGTGTTTTTTCGGACGAAGAACTCCGAAAACACTGGCGATACAATCCCAAATCGAGGCCTTTTATTGTAGACTTCTTATATGCATACTCATTCCCCAAGAGACCGAACATGGAGGCACTGATAAGCAATGGAATCATCAAAGACATCAACTCCGCGCCTCGGGGTTTCGAAGAAATCGGACCGAAGCAGTTCCAGAGAATCCTCGAACTCTCAGGAACCGATCCGCGCATTATTGTCGATTAAACCCCAGTTCGCTGAAGCGATCGCAAACGGCAAGAAAAGGTATGAATATCGCAGGCGGATCTTCGCTAGGCGAGTTGATACGATCGTGGTCTATGCAACAAGGCCAGTTGGCTTGGCAATAGGCGAATTTGACGTCAGGGACGTGCTGTGTGAGGATCTTGACGCGTTGTGGTCCGCCACAAGTGTACATGGCGGCATTGATGAAGAGTACTTCAGAACTTACTTTATTGGGAAGAAGAAGGGTTATGCAATTATGATAGGCAAGTTCCGAAAGTACAGCAAGCCCTACCGCATCGAATCTGTGCTTGGCGTGAGGCCGCCGCAGTCGTTTCTATATATATCTCAGTAGTTGAGCCTATGCGCTTGACTCTTTCTGGTTCGAAAATCGGTTCAGATATTAGCTTTCGGAAGTTTCTTCGTCTGCGTCGGGGAAATCATCCTCGAAAAGGTCTGCTCCCGGCAGTTTCAACACTTCCTCGGCGACAGTATCCGGGAGCTCTTCGACAGACCTTAGCCTTCGCTCGATAGCGCGCGTCCTTACGCCGGTATCTTCGATAGTCTTTGTTGCGGTTGCGAGTTGCTTCTTGACTTTGTCCAGCACCTCTCCGAACCTGCCAAATTCCGTCTTGACGCCAGCGAGAATGTTCCAAACCTCTGAGGCGCGCTGTTCGATCGCCAGGGTTTGGAAGCCCATCCTGAGACTGCTAAGTAAAGCGGTAAACGTTGTGGGTCCGGCCACAACAACCCTAAACTTCGTAGAGAGCTCCTGAACAACGCTGGGCTGGCGTACAATCTCAGCATAGAGGCCTTCTGTAGCAAGAAACATGATCGCGAAGTCCGTTGTATTCGGAGGATTTATGTACTTGTCGTGAATGTCCTTCGCAGCGAGACGAATGGTCTTCAAGAGACCGTCGATTGCTTCCTGAATAGCTTTGGGATCAGCTCGATCTGCCGCATCCTGCAGCCGAGCGTAGTCCTCTTGTGGGAATTTGGAGTCGACAGGTAACCACACCTCGGAACCCGGCTCACCATGTTTGCCGGGCAACTTAATTGCATATTCAACCGCTTCGTTGGAACCGTCTCGAACCTTAACATTCTTTTCATACTGCGCACGTGTAAGAACTTCATCTAGAAGAGTTCCCAATTGCACCTCAGCCCACGTCCCCCGCGCCTTGACGTTTGTCAATACCCGCTTCAGGTCTCCAACCCCTGTTGCGAGGCCCTGCATTTCTCCGAGCCCCCGCTGTACAGCTTCCAGCCTCTCGCTTACGAGTTTGAACGATTCGCCAAGTCGTTTCTCCAACGTCCCGTGAAGCCGCTCGTCGACTGTCTTGCGCATTTCCTCGAGCTTTTTATCATTGCTTTCCTGAATCCCGTTGAGTCGTACATCAATGGAATCTTTGACGCGGTCGATTGAAGTTTGATTGGTCAAAGTCAATTCCTTCAGCTGACGAGCGATTGCTTCTAGCTGTGTTTGCTGCACCCTTGCCATTTCGCCGAGAGTCCTGGTGACGGTGTCGTTCCCCGCCGATAGCGCCTTGGTGATTTCCTCGCGCAAGAGTCCATAACCTCTGTTTATTTCCTCGAGGTTTCTACTGAATTGCTGCAAATTTGTCTGCTGGAGAGTACCAATACTGGTGATTGTGCCAGTGATGGCCTCGTTTCCTCTCGAAAGTGCGTTGGAGAGTTCTTCTCGAAGTTCCTTAAACGTCCTGCCTGAATCCTCGCGGCTCAGCCGGAACTCCTCACGCGTGGCGGACTCTATTGTAGCGCCATTTCTCCTTCTCGTGGCGACTATAAATGACGCCGCTACGAAGGCGAGTGTCAGTAACACAAGGATAAGCAACACAAATCCCAATTGAGCGCTCATGTTTTAGCTTCCTTTGGGGAGATTGGGACGTTCGGGGTAGAAAGTTTATCTTTAAATGACATCATATTGTTTGTCAGTTTTCATCTGAAGTCTACATAGTCGTTATCTGTCTGTACAGCGGCTCACGCAGCGGCACTATGGTATCATTGCCGGTTGTCCGCTATGCAGCATATCTTGACTCATCGAACGCGGAAGCATCTCAGCGCTGGAACATCTAGTGTCGAAGGCAGATTGGACGACATTGTTCGACTGCCCGCCCGCAGTGTTGTCGAACTGGGAGGCATCACTCGACTCACCGGCGGTTGAAACTCGCCACCATCCAATCACTCTTTGCGGCTATGGGCGTCGAGTCATAGCGCATGATCGTGCCACAACGATTGCGATCCGTGCGGTGTCTGAAACAAACAAGATGAGGGAGTATGAGTTGTCGCTGGCCTCGATCCTTCCTCCGGGACTGCGTAGGAGCCCCTTCTCCCTCGTGGAGACCCAGACGCTCTGGAGTTTTTCACCATTCCCTGGCACGTAACGCCTGTTCGTGATATAAGTACGCGATAAATGTCGCTGCCGCGGTCTGCTATCGGTGTGCTTTGTTTCCACGGCGGCTCGGGGAAAGGGCGAAAACATGGCAAAAGGTCGGCCTGCGCAGGGCTCCGGTGGCAACGAGAAGAAAACAGAGAGCTATCGTTATCCCGAGGCTGATAGCCCCCTCCGACCCGACGCGGGAACGCAGTCCGAGTTCAAAAAGAAGAAAGCCCCTGTCACCTACCGTTACGACTCCTCGTTGTCTCCCGTGCTCGAGTGGGACGGAGGAAACGGCGCCCGAGACCTCGGCGAGTTTCTCCTTGCCTGCATCAGCGATGCCGCCCGTCTACCCGCACCGCACCTCTTCGATGAGCCGCGTATGCTCACGCTGAACGACGGCACAGCAGGCGCCCGGGTCCTCGAGCTTGCTGACGCCGTGGAGCAGCACAAGGCCTTGGAGAAGCCCTTCGTCACCTGGACAGGCAAGGCGGAGCGCCTCTCCTTCGAGGTGCCCACTCTGCCGCTCTTCGTTTAAGAGAGGTTCTCCACGGCGGGAATAATCGCCACGTTGAAGGGCCATCGGAAACCTGAAGAGGTCCAGCTCGATCCTTTTGGCGACCCCCAAGCGCTCGATCTCCGATCAGGTGCTGCGCCCGTACGAATATCGCGACAAGTAATGGACCCACCTTAGGGGTGAATTTCGGCAGCAACTTCCAGCCCTTTGTGCGCAAGCGCGACGTGAAGGACAACGATGACATGACGCGCGAGCCCGAGATGGGCGTGCCCCGCCCGAGGAACGACCAAGGCGCGGCGCACCGGCGTCGCTAACCAGCAGGTCCATCGATGGCGCCCTCGGGCAGGTCGTGTGTTCCGCTGCAACTCCTCGGCCCACCTGCGCCTCGAGCGGCGGTCCTGCGGGGTTTCCGCTTCGCTCGCTCACGCGGAGGCTATACAGCCGGCTGTTGGGAAGCGGTTGCAGATCGCGCCTCGCGGTATTGGGCCGCTACGGCGCATCGACTTGGCAAAATACGATGCAGGAATGACGAAATTGAAAAAGCTCTCGCAAGTGCCCTACCGGTGCAGCCGCGTTAGTAGCTGTACAGGCAGATAACAAAGCGCTGGAGCAAACCGCCTGAGCGGACACTTCAGACCGCAACTGCCGATCGAATTCAAAACCTCGGCCGCTGGCCTGATTCGGGGCGTGTGCTCATTTCTATGCCATCAACCCTTCTGGAGCTTTTCACCATTCTCTGGCGCGTAACGCCTGTTCGTGATATAAGTACGCGATAAATGTCGCTGCCGCGATCTGCTTTCAGCGTGCTTTGCTTCTACGGCGGCTCGGGGAAAGGGCGGAAAAATGGCAAAAGGTCGGCCTGCGCAGGGCTCGAGTGGGAACGAGAAGAAGACGGAGAGCTATCGTTATCCCGAGGCTGACAGCCCCCTCCGGCCGGACGCCGGAACGCAGTCCGAGTTCAAGAAAAAGAAAGCCCCTGTCACGTACCGCTACGACTCCTCTTTATCACCTGTGCTCGAGTGGGATGGCGGGAACGGCGCCCGGGACTTTGGCGAGTTTCTCCTTGCCTGCATCAGTGATGCGGCCCGGCTTCCCGCGCCGCACCTGTTTGCAGAGCCGCGCACACTCACGCTAAACGACGGCAAAATCGGCGCCCGGGTTCTCGGCCTTGCCGATGCCGTGGAGCAGCTCAAGGCCTTGGAGAAGCCCTTCCTCACGTGGACGGGCAAGGCCGAGCGCCTCTCCTTCGACGTGCCCACCCTCCCGCTCTTCGTGCACGAGCGGCTCTCCACGGCGGGAATCATCGCTACGCTGAAGGGTCATCGGAAACCCGAGGAGGTCCAGCTCGATCTCTTCGGCGACCCCCAGCACTCGATCTCCGACCAGGTGCTGCGCGCGTACGAATATCGCGACAAGTGGGTGAACCGCATGGTCCTGGGCGATTCGCTGGTGGTCATGAACTCCCTCATCCACTACGAGGGCCTTGCCGGCCAGGTGCAGTCCATTTACATGGACCCACCCTATGGGGTGAAGTTCGGCAGCAACTTCCAGCCCTTTGTCCGCAAGCGCGATGTGAAGCATAACGACGACGATGACATGACGCGCGAGCCCGAGATGGTGAAGGCCTACCGCGACACGTGGGAGCTCGGCCTGCATTCCTACCTCACCTACATGCGCGATCGTCTCCTCCTCTCCCGCGAGCTCCTCACCCCGAGCGGCAGCATCTTCGTGCAGATCAGCGACGAGAACCTCCATCACGTCCGCGAGCTGATGGACGAGGTATTCGGGGAGGAGAATTTCGTCTCGCAAGTGACCTTCTTGAAGACTTCTGGGTTCGAGACCTCCACAATTGCGACACTCGGGGACTACCTGCTTTGGTACGCTCGAGACAAGGAGAGCGTTCGAGTCCAAAGCGTGTTTGAGAAGCAGGAACTCGTCATCGGAGAAGGGAACGCCCGATGGCTACTCCTGCCCGATGGTAGCTACCGAGGCGTCACAGCAGAAGAGCGGCGAGGCGAGCAGCCACTTCCGAAGGGGGCGCGGCTGTATAAGCCAGACAACCTCGTGTCTCAGGGTTCTTCAGGCGAGCCACAACCTTTCTCCTTCGATGGCAAGACATACAGTCCTCCCGAGAACTCTCACTGGAAGGCGAATTACCCCGCAGGAATGGAAAAACTCGGAGCAGCAGGACGACTGCATGTGGCGAGGAACAGCCTTCAGTACAGACGCTATCCCGAGGACTTTCCGTTCCAGGAGATCGGCAATGTTTGGACCGACACGAGAACCGGCAACTTCACGGACGAGAAGGTCTACGTGGTGCAGACGTCTTCAAAGGTCATCGAACGCTGCATCTTGATGACGACGAAACCCGGCGACCTCGTGCTCGACCCGACATGCGGCTCCGGCACGACCGCTTACGTCGCCGAGCAGTGGGGACGGCGGTGGATCACCATCGACACGAGTCGAGTGCCACTGGCCCTGGCACGGCAGCGGATCCTCACCGCGACATTCCCCTGGTACGAGCTGAAGGACGACAAGCGCGGTCCTGCCGGCGGGTTCGTCTACAAACGTAAGCAGAACAACAAGGGCGAAGAGGTCGGCGGCATTGTGCCGCACGTCACGCTGAAGTCCATTGCCAACGATGAGCCGGCCCAGGAAGAGGTGCTCGTCGACAGGCCCGAAGTGAAGTCCGGCATCGTCCGTGTCTCGGGGCCCTTCGCCTTTGAGGCCACCATCCCGACACCTGTGGACTGGGAAGAGGACGGTAAGGAAGACAGCGGCACGGGAATCGAGGAGAGCCACGGCGCGTTCGTGGATCGCATGATCGAGGTGCTTCGTCGCGCGCCCGTGCTCCATGTGGGCGGGGGCAAGACGGTGACGCTGAAGAACGTGCGCGTGCCGGCAAAGACGCTGTCCCTGAGCGCGGAGGCGCTTGTTGAAACTTTCCCCGACGAATATCTCAAGGCTCTGGCGGAAGCGAAGAAAGCCGGGATCGACCCGATGATGCGGGAGCCGAAGATGGTTGAAAAGCCCGTGGCCATCGTCTTCGGTCCCGAGAATGGCTCGGTCAGCGAGAATCTCGTGTGGGGCGCGGCGCGCGAGGCGCACGCAAAGAGTTACACGCACCTGTACGTCATCGGGTTTGCCATCCAGCCTAACGCGCGGGGATTCATCGAGACGTCTGACCAGGTGGTCGGAATCCCTGCCACCTACGTGCAGGCAACGCCTGACATCATGATGGGAGACCTGTTGAAGAACATGCGCTCCAGTCAGATCTTCAGCGTGTGCGGTCTGCCCGATGTCGAGCTGAGGAAGGCAAAGTCCAAGAAGGCAGGGGCGCCACTCAGCTACATCGTTCAACTCAAAGGACTCGACGTGTTCGATCCCTCGACGATGGAGACCGAGGCGCTCAAAGGCGATGACGTGCCCGCGTGGTTCCTGGATACCGACTACAACGGGCTCAGCTTCCACGTCTGCCAGGCCTTCTTCCCCCGCACGAGCGCATGGGAGGGCCTGAAAAAGGCGCTGCGCGGCACCTACGAGGAATCGGTGTGGGACCACCTCGCCGGAACGGAGAGCGCGGCCTTCGAGACAGGCGAGCACGGGCAGATCGCGGTGAAGGTCATCGACGACCGGGGCAACGAGCTCATGGTCGTGAAGAACCTCACCGAGGCGGCGGGCTAACGATGGACTACGAGGTCGACCAACCCATCCTCAACTCACCCTACGCGGAGCCGAAGGAATACTGGCTCATCACGCCCGGGGAAACGCCGCGGCGCATGACGGGCCGGCGCAGGGCCATGTACTACTACCGCTCCCCGGGTGGCGATACCGAAGCGAACGGCGAGGGCCGGGGGACAGAGGTGGATCTCCCCCTCGTGAACCTCATTCGCGAGCGGCTCGGCGAGTGGCGGAAGGCCGACTACCCTGGGGTGAGCCGTACGACCCTCGAGCTCCTCCGCTATTGGCGGCGTGACGGCCGACAGATGCGGCTATTTTTCGCCCAGCTCGAAGCGGTGGAGACAGTGATCTTCCTCACCGAGGCGCGCTCCGATTTCCTCCAGGGAATCGAGGTGCCTCTCGACGAGCCGGGCGACGATGCAAAGCACAATGGTGTGGCCGCGTTCCGTCGCTATGCGTGCAAGATGGCCACGGGCACGGGCAAGACCATGGTCATGGGAATGACCGCCGCGTGGAGCATCCTCAATAAGGTCTCCTCGCGCTCGGACAACCGCTTCTCCGACACGGTGCTCGTGGTCTGCCCCAACGTCACGATCCGCAGCCGTCTCCAGGAGCTCGACCCCCGCGCGGGGGAAGCGAGCATCTACAGAGTGCGGGACCTCGTGCCGTCGCACCTCATGTCCGACCTCATGCGCGGCAGGGTGATCGTCACCAACTGGCACGTGTTCGAGCCCCAGGCGGTTCAGTCAGGGGGCACGAGCGCGCGCGTCGTGAAGGCGGGCGTCATGGTGAAGTCGAAGGAGACGATCACTATCGGCGCGAGGACGGGAACCTCCCGAGGCTACCGCTACCTTACGCAGAAAGAGTACGAACGGCAGATTGCCGCGGGGACCTTGAGCGTCCGCGACGAGATCAAGGACACCGACGGCACGGTCCGCAAGGCTGTCGTCGATGCGGAGCGCTGGGTGGAGAGCGACACCCGGGTTGTGGAACGTGTTTTGGGTCGGCAGGTGGGCGGGAAGAAGAACATCCTCGTGTTCAACGACGAGGCGCACCACGCCTACCGCATTCGCTCGGCGGATTCCTCGGATGACGATGAAGAAGAGGAAGAGGACGAGGGGTACACGGTCAAGGAAGCCACGGTCTGGGTGGAGGGCCTGGATCGGGTGCACGCGCTTCGCGGCATCAACTTCTGCCTCGATCTGTCGGCAACACCGTACTACCTGGGCCGCGTGGGCCAGGCGACGAACCAGACCTTCCCCTGGGTCGTGAGTGATTTCGGGCTCACCGATGCCATCGAGTCCGGGCTCGTGAAGATCCCGCAGCTCGTGGTGCGCGACACCACAGGCGCCGAGGTCCCCGGCTACTTCAACATCTGGCGCTACATCATGGAGAAGCTGACCACCGCGGAAAAGGGCGCCGCCCACGGCAATCCCCGGCCCGAGGCGATCCTCAAGCACGCCAACCATCCCATCGCCATGCTCGGCGCGAACTGGGACGAGTTTCGCACATCGTGGGAGGCGGACAAGGAAGACCCCCGGCCGCCTGTTTTCATCCTTGTCTGCAAGACCACGAAGATCGCCAAGGTGATCTACGAATGGATCGGTGAGAACAAGCCGCCCGTCGGTATTCCTTCGTGCAATCTCAAGGCGCTGCGGAATACCGAGGACCAGACCTACACGATCCGGGTCGATACCAAGGTGGTCCACGAGACGGATTCGGCCGAGGCCAAGAGCGACGAGTTCGCATGGATGCGATTCACGCTCGACACGGTCGGCAAGCTCCGCTGGCCCGAGGACACGCAGGGACGCGCCCTGTACCCGGAGGGTTTCGAAGAGCTCGCGAAGAAGCTCGGCCGACCGCTCCACCCGCCGGGGCGCGACGTGCGCTGCATCGTGAGCGTCGGCATGCTCACCGAGGGCTGGGACTGCAGCACGGTGACGCATATCCTCGGTCTGCGGCCGTTCATGTCGCAGCTCCTCTGCGAGCAGGTCGTGGGCCGAGGGCTCCGCCGCGCAAGCTACGAGCTCGGTGCGGGTGATCTCCTGACAGAAGAGGTGGCCAAGGTCTTCGGCGTACCCTTTGAGATTGTGCCGTTCAAGGCAACGGGCGGAAAACCGCCCACCCCGCCCGAGAAGCGCCACCACGTTCACGCCCTTCCGGCGCGCGAGGCATTCGCCATCAGCTTCCCCCGTGTTCTGAGCTACCGGCAGTCGATACGGAATCGCGTAGCCGTCAAGGACTGGGGCACGGTTCCCACGGTCATCCTCGATCCCACACGTATTCCGCCCGAGGTCGATGTCAAGGCGAGCCTCGGGAACAACGTCGGACGGCCGACGTTGAGCGGCCCCGGGAAGATCGAGAGTCTAGACCTAAACCCCTACCGAAAAGATCGCCGTCTCAACGAGCTTGCCTTCGAGCTGGCGCGTGACCTCACGCGCGACTACCTTGCCCAGGCCGGGCCGCACCCTCCCGTGCACGCGCTGTACCCGCAGGTCGTCCCGATCGTTCTGCGTTTCCTGCAGGAGAAGGTTCGTGCGCTTCCTCCCGCGGACCTTCTCGACGTCTTTCTTTCTCCGTACTACGGCCTTGTGATCGAGCGGCTCGTGGAGGCTATCAAGCCCGACACCTCACGGGGTGAAGAGGCGGAGATGCCCGTGTACGAGTCGAACCGCGGCCCCGGCACCACGGCAGAGGTGGACTTCTGGACGAGCCGCGAGGTCCGGGAGGTCACGAAGAGCCACCTCAACTACGTCGTGGCGGACACGAAGGTGTGGGAGCAGGCCGCGGCATACACAATCGACACGCACCCGAAGGTGGACGCCTTCGTGAAGAACGCCGGGCTCGGTTTCGCGATTCCGTATTTGCACAACGGTCAGTCACACGACTACGTCCCCGACTTCATCATCCGTCTGAAGACCGATCCCATGGTGCACCTCATCCTCGAGACAAAGGGGCATGACGATCTTGCCGAGATAAAGACGCAGGCGGCGGAGCGGTGGGTGAATGCCGTGAACGCCGACGCAAGGTACGGAACGTGGGCGTACGCGATGGTGCGGAACCCCGCGGACGTTGCCGGGGCAATCACGGGGGCGGCGGAGGCAATCGGAGGGAAAACACGTCCGTAGTAGCTTCCGAGGGATAATGTGAGAACGAGGATCAAGGGGCTTGGATGGCTCATTACGATAGCACTTGCCGGCATCCTGGCGTCGATTGCGGTGGACCAGGATCCGCTTCGGACATTGATCGGATCCTCCGTGCTTCGAATGACAATCAAGGCCGTGGCTCTGGCGTTCTCTGCGGGGTCCGGCGTCTTTTCCTACGTCAGATCAGAGCAGCGACACGCGGAATCGTCCGAAAAGCAGGCACGCAAGGAATCGATCGAAAGTTTCGAGGAGATGCTGTTGTCTGCCATCCAGAACCTCTTCGTCGGGGAGATGACGTCGACCATCCGAGCGAATGTGATGCTCACCTCGGGCGAGGTGCTCGAGATGCTTGCGAGCGCCAACATGAGGATCTTTCCGGACTACGACGTGCGACTTCGGAAAGGACAGGGATGTGCCGGCGTTGCCTGGGAGCATGCGGTGCAGGGTTCCGTTGACGACTTCTGGAAGCCCCTGTATGCATCCCAGACGCAGCTCACCGTTCCACAACTGAAAAGGCGATGGCATCTTTCGGACGACCAGATCAGGTTAACACGACATATACTTTGGATACTGAGCATACCGCTCTTCCGCAAGTCGGAGGCCGGACGAACATTCATCGGTGTGCTCAACATTGACGGAGTCCATGATCCGCTTCAGCATCCCGAGAGACTTGCGCAACGGGAGTTCCTCGGACGCTGCGTCGCCGTTGGGGAGAGGATCGCAGAAGAAGCAACAAGGTTGACAGCCGCACGCAGTGCCCAGTATCATCTCAATGATCGCAGGAAGAGGGAGAGTCCGTGATGGCCGCTTCAAAGGCAAAGCACTCCAATCTCAAGAAGATCCCCGGCCATCCGGGCGTCTACACCTTCGTCCAAA
>Ga0265316_10000578_pt1 | contig 40940 bp, 31 predicted proteins | sample 4522metaG_FD_202092 | JGI IMG/M metagenome (GOLD analysis project Ga0265316, IMG submission 202092) | Rhizosphere microbial communities from Carex aquatilis grown in University of Washington, Seatle, WA, United States - 4-5-22 metaG | ecosystem: Host-associated > Plants > Roots > Rhizosphere >... | reverse complement strand
GCGACGAAGACATTGTTGCCGAACGCAACGCCTGTCAGGCGCTCACCTGTCCCGGAGGTTCGATGGGTGAACGTGGTGGCGTCAGCCGACGTAAGGATGTTGCCCTGCGCGCCGACGACCACGAACTGCCCCAGGGCATATCCCACCCCGTTCAGATCTTGACTCACCGCAGTCTCGACCGCCGACCAGGATTCGGCGTCGCTTGATTGTACGATCACCCCGTTGGCACCGACCGCCACATACGCACCGTTTCCATAACGAACGCCCAGGAGTGTTTGACGGGTGCCGGTGGTGACCGGGGACCAACTGGCGCCATCCGAAGACGTGAGCATCGTCCCATTGTCGCCGGCGGTCACGAACATGGTCGCGAAGGTAATCGCTTCGAGTGTGGTCGATGTGCCACTTCCTTGAGAACTCCAATCGGCCCCGTCCGTCGACGTGTAGACCGCCCCGTTCTTGCCGACGATGACGAATGTTCCGTCCCCGTAGGCCACACCAAGCAATGACACATCGTTCGAGAGTGTTGTGGCGTTCCACGCCGTACCGTCGCTCGAGATCAGCACCCTCCCGCCGGAGCCGACGACGATGAACTTGTTCCCACCGTATGTGACGCAAAGCAGGTCCTCGGTAACACCACTTGACTGCGGCGTCCAGGAAGCGCCGTCACTGGACGTGGCAATCTCGCCCCCGTCGCCCACAGCGACAAACGTCCCATGGCCGAATCCCACAGCATGCAGGTTCGCGCCCGACAAGCCGTTATTGGTTCCGCAACCAGCCAGCGATACCAATAACGCGCAAGCAACTAGCCCTTGGCCGATTCTCATCTACAACTCCTCGGATGCATTGCGGGCTCCGCCAGCACTCGAGAGGTCTACCAGCGGACAATACCCGGTTCGGAATATGGTGCCGTAAGGAGAGCGCCCACCAGACTCGTCCTGGGACAGCGTCCCATCGCCATCGGCGTCCGCCTCATTGAAAGTAGCGGCTCGCTCCCTCTGCATCTCTTGCGGGCTGGGTGGACCTTGGCCGAACAGCGGTCCGGGCAGCACAAACAAGCTACTGATCAGCAACCATCCGTGAACCCTCATACCGATCTCCTTTTGTTGTGCGGGGCTCTATTGCCTTGCACCGTTAAACGGCCGACGAGGAAAACTCCGTCTCCCGTTTCGGGCCGCGTGACGTCGATCGCCGACGACGGATGGTGCTGATCGTCGCCGGCCCGCGAAATCCAATTGCAAAGGCACTCAGCGCGCGCGGCGACGCATTCCGGGTGATCTCGCAGTCTCCCGCGACGGCGTTCAGGCTGGGCAGCCATCAAAGGCGTTGGCAACTGCAGCCACAATCTCGTCGATGGTGACCGACCCGTCATGGTTGTGATCCGCCTCCGGACACGACGAGAGTTCGTCCGTGTCCTGTGCGATGTTCACCATCGTGAGCAGCTCGTCGACAGTCACATCTCCCGAACCATTGCAATCGCCAAGGCAAACTTCCGTGAACGGGGTGTTAGACGGCGAAGGTGGCGCGTTGGTTGCCGTTGGTGTTGGCGTAGAGGTGCTCGCTATTGCCGCCAGCGCATGCGCAAGGGCCGTAACGTCTGGTGACCCGAGGCCGGTGGCGAGATCATAGCCCGGTGCTGCGACATAACCGGATCCGTAGAAACTGTTGTCGCCTGTTGTGACGTCGTGAAATACCACAGGGCCATCTCCGCCGTACTGCTGCCGTGCGAGCGCATACAAGGTCGCGTTCCACGGCCCGCTGGTGCCCACGACATCGTTCAGGACGGCGGCGATGCCGGCCCAGCTCGGGGCGGAAGCACTCGTTCCCCCGGCGACTTCCATGCTGCCCTCCATCACCATGATGTAACCGGGGCTCGAAGGACTGGCGAGCAGCGAGACGTCCGGCTGGTCACGAAAGCCGTCGGCCGGCACACCCGGGGCATCTTGGTATGCCGGCTTCACCACGAGAGTGCTTGCGCCGCCGCCGGAGGCGCCGTCTGCGTCATTCCACACGCGTTCACTGACATACGTGGTCGCTGCGCCGTTGGCTGCGAAACCGGGGTCCAGTGCGGTACCGCCGACGGCGGTTACATTCGCGTCACTGGCGAGGACGTTGACGCTGTGGCCGCGACCGTCCTGGCAGCCATCGGCACCGTCGTCTCCGGTGGACACCATGATCGCCTGACCTTGGGCGGCGGCTTGCGCGTACATGGGGCCGAACACGTTGATGTCGGAGCTGTCCAGCCGCTCGCAGGCTCCGAAGCTCATCGTGATGATCTTCGCCTCCGGATGGTGAGCGACGATGTCCAACAGCGAGGTGTCAATGTCCGTACCGCTGATGTCGACGAGCACGGTGGCGCCCGGCGCCATGGCACCCGCCCACTGCGCGTCGAGGAGCACCTCACCTTCTTCTGCTTGAAGGCAGTCATGATACTCGCGCTGATTGCGGATGCCTTGGCATGCGCCATTGGGCGCCCCTACGCCAGGGTTGGTGGACGGGAACACCTTCACCGGGCTGCGCACGGGAACGCTGAATTGCTGCTGAAATGTGGTGATGTCGCTGACGTTGAAATCGGAGCGCGCGACCACTGCAATCGTCTGCCCGGAGCCTTTGTTTCCGGCATCGAGCACCGGCTGCATGTCGTAGGCGGTATACATGTCCGAGGGTGCCATTGCCGTGACCGTACCGGTGGAGGTGGATAGACGCGCGAGAGGCTCGGCCAGCGGAAAGGTGTTCAAGCGAACGAAGTCCACGGTACCGGCAACCTCGGCGGGCAGCCGCGGCGGATCTTCGTTCGCCAACGGCATATGTCCGCGATGGCTGTAGTGATTCATGTGCACGCTGAAGGTCTGTTCGACATCGCGGACCGTCCCACTGAAATCGATACGGACGGTGCTCACCATGGGACGAAGCGTGAATCCTTGATGCTGGAGCCAGTCGGCGACGGCGCGGTAGTCCTCGGCCGCAGGCGCGAACCGGGCCGCAAACTCATCCGGCGTGAGCCAGCGATGGTAGTCAGGCGATTGCGGATCTTGCTGCGCGGAGATCAGCGCTGCGAGTACGTCCGTCTGCCGCAGCCGGAGGGTGACGGACATGTGCAGGGACTCATCTGATGCGGCCGGCGCAACCCAGCGTGACGCGGTCGCGCGCCCCGGCACCGAGCTGCGCAACTCATACCGCTGGACGGCGTGCAACACGTGCGCGCCCAGTAGTAGCCAGACGAATACGATGCGGGCTGGGCTCAGCATAGGATCGCCGCGCCTGGCTGAGGCGTCGGGTACACCACCGACACGATCGATTCTTGCTTCGGAAAAGCGCCGCTCGAAATCGCCAGCAGCGTGAGTACCTCTGGCCAGTCTTTCACTCGATCGATTGGTGTTTCCTACCTTTGCCTGCCATGAACGCGGCGTGTTGCTCATAAGCGGTCTCTTCCGTTGCGGGGAGGCTAGTAACCCACCCGCTTAAACGGCCGATGCTCATAAATCCGTCGCGCGCGAGGAACAATTCCAATGTGATTTGCAGCGCCATTACCATTGAAGATCACCCGGCCAACGGCCGGAGTATCGAGTGCCTCGCCAGCCCGTCGGAGGTAGCGGTGGAAGACTCGAACAAACCGAGCCCGAGGGGGGTAACGAGTGGAGAAAGCGGTCAGCGGCCGTAATCACCCAACGCGGTGATGACCGCTGCCGAATTAGTCGCCGGCAGTTGCCCGCGCCTGATGCTCGATGGCGCCCTCTCCAGGGTTCGGCGACCCACGGCTGGAGCGATTCACACGGCGTTGCTGCGCTAAAATCGTCCCCGTTCCGGGCGCAGTTGCCGAAGCTTCTCCTGTTGTGCCGGAGTTAGAATATTCTTGATCCGAATCAGGAGCGTCAGGTGGGATTTCTTGAGTTTCTCTTCGGCCTTCATGACCTGATCAACCTGAGCCAACGCCGCCGTGTCGTCGATATGTGGGGGCTCCAACAGTTTACTGAGCTTTTGCGACTCTCGCTCGACGTCCCATTGCGACGACACGAGCGACTTCTGCGCGTCTTCCATCTGCTTCGTGATCGCGTCGCGCTGTGCATCTGTGAGGCCGATCTCGGTCTCGTGCCGCATGATCAGACTCGGTGGGAAGACGTTTTCGATGAAAGCGGGAGGGCTCATGCCCGCCAGGCCGGGCCCAATCGGCGGTTCGCCCATGGGCTGCGCCATCACGGCCAACGGCAGAATCAGAAAGAAAACGATCATCAGACATCGGTGCATCATGCAAAAGTCTCCAAATCCAGCGTCGATTGCGACCGATTGTCGGCCTCTCCCGTGTCGACGCAGCCGAGCCCGCCACCGGCGCATCCGAAGGTCGGAACATGGTCAAGCACCTGGAGGCTCGGCACGTCGAGCAGTGCGTCGGTTGGAACGTCGAAGGTCTCGATTTCGGCAAGGGTCACGTTGGCGCGCTCAGGGGTTTGAGAGGGCTTGGTCAACACCCACAGCAGCACCGCCGCCGCAGCAGCAAGCGGTAGCGCAGCAGCGAGAGTCCGCCACGCCCACACCCGCCGTGTGGTGTGGCGAAACGGAGGGGGCGTCCGACTCGCTGAGCGAGCGGGTGTGGTCGCGGCGGCGAGAATGCGATCTATCAGGGTTGCCGAGATTTCGAATCCTGGCGCGTGATCGAGCAGCACATCGATGCGGGCACTGGCGTCGCGCCAGCCTTGCGGATGGGGCGACTGTTCGAGCAGCGCGAGGGCAGCCATGCGCTCCCCCAGCGGCCAGCGATCCGGGTTGGCCCCGTAGGCATCGAGCAGTGCGCGCAGTCGCTCGAGTGACATTGTCGAGGGCTGGTTCATGAGCCCGGCTACTCCTCTCCGAGCAGATCGGGGACCAATGCTGTGAGGCGCGCGCGCAGCGTGCGTCTTCCCCGCGCCAGCAATGACTCGACCGCTTCCACACTCACGCCCATGACCTCTGCAGCCTCCGTATTGCGCAGTCCCTGATAATGACAGAGCGTGATCGCCACGCGTTGCTGGACGGGAAGCTCGGCCAGCGCCGTGTTAACATGACGTCCAAGATCTCGAGCTTGGACGCACGCCAGCGGCAACGGAGCCGGGTCAAGGGGCTCCGCGACGTCGTCCAGGGCGACGTCGCGGCCACGCCGACGGACATCGAGACAGAGGTTGAGTGCGACCCGGTGGAGCCATGTCGTGACGCGGGCTGCGGGTTGCCAGTGTGGCGCGTGCGACCAGAGCCGAAGGAACGCCTCCTGCGCCACATCTTCGGCGGCTGCATGATTTCCGAGTACGCGAGCGGCGAAAGCGACCGTCTGGCGTAGGTGGCGATCGAGGAGCCGGCGAAAGGCCTCGCGGTCTCCCGCGCCGGTCTTGAGCATGAGGCTCTCATCGGAGTCGTCCAAAGCTGTCCATCCACCTCGGTGCCGGTACCATGCGCCAGTTCGTTACTCCGTCTGGCGCATGGTACCGAATGAGGAGTCGAGGAGCCACCGTGGTGCGGCAACTCTTAGAAGGGAGGATGGCCGAATCCCGGACCCGGGTGGTCTGCCTGCAACTCGTCCAGGCTCACGGCGCCGTCACCGTTCGTATCCAGATGGTTGAAGTGGTGCTCGGTCATCTTGTCCCGCATGAGCGACTCGAACGTCTTGAACTCGCTAAGGGACAACGCGCCGTTGCCGTCGGCGTCGGCCTGCGCGAAGAGCGCGGCACGTTCCGCCTCGATCTCCGCTGCGCTCGGTGGACTTTGGGCAAACAGCGGTGTAGCGAGGGTAAGAACTGTGCCCATCAGGAACCATCGGCCAAGTTTCATGTCAGTCTCCTTTCCGTTTTGGGCTCTTATTGGCCCACTTGCTTAAACGGCCGAGGAGCAAGAATCCGTCGCAAGAGTTGTCCCCGAGACGGTTTCGTTTCCACGACATGCCACGCAGCGTGCAACGGGGGGAAACAGGTCCTGTGCCTTGCCAAAATCCCATCCGCCCGATTTTGTGAGCCGGTGACAATTTTTGTCACCGGCCGCGAGTACCCGTAAGACATGCGTCCGGCGATCCCCATTTCTGCTCGAACATTTGGGATGATGGAATTTTCGGGACCCACAGCGAGCCACGGCTGATCCACCGTCTATACTGACCCGATGGCCGCAGATGGCCTGCGCTACGCCGCCAGCTCGTTCGGGTCGCGCCGCTGTGAAGCTTCAGCGGTTTTCGCCGCCATCGTCGCGTGGGCCCACCAGACGAGCTCATCCAAAGCCGACTTCGTGGAGGCAAGCAGGTGTGCCTCGATGTCTTCGATGGGCTTGTTTGCACCCATCGGTGAGGTCGACATGAAATCGGCGCCGCCAATATTAACGGTGGCTGCGGTCGAAACCATTCGCAGCGCACTCGTGATTTGGCGTAGATGCTCAATCGCCCGCGCCGCTCCGGCCCCGCCATAACCAATGGCAGTGAACGGCTTCCGTCCCCACTCCTTATAGGCTTGGTCGAATGCATTCTTCAGCGCACCCGTGATCGAGCTGTTGTATTCGGCCACCACGAAAACGAAGCCGTCGTATCGGGCGAGTGTCTTCTGCCAGCGCAATGCCTCTGGGTTCTCGCTGGGCGTCGACATAGGCGGCCCCTTCTCATCGACCCTTGCTAGCGCTCAAACCGGCAGACATTGCCGTCCTCGTCGAGTGCAATCGCGACGGTGAAGTCGCGTGAGTTAGCCGCGGCGGCGGCGCTGGAGAGTCAGGATCGCCACCATCAGCAACAGGCCGACGAGGACCGCCAAGTCCCGCAGCGAGAGCAGGGGGACGGGGGCGGGTGTGACCGTGACCGCCCGCCCCTGGTCGTTTGTTGGATTCGGGTCCCCAGGCGTCGAGACGGTGGCCGTGTTGACAATGGCCCGTGTCGTGGTCGGGGCGAGCGTCACGCTGAGGGTAATATCCGGAGCCGACTGCTGCGGTGCGAGGAGACCCGCGTAGACACAGCGCAGGTTGAAGGCCGTCGACGCTGAGCAATCCCATCCCACCCCCGTGGCGGAGACGACGGTCAGACCCGCCGGCATGGGATCCGTCACGGTGACCGGCCCCGTTGTCGGCCCAGCCCCGACGTTCTTCGTGGCAAGGATATAGGTCCCGCCGGTCTGGACGGAGAGGCCGCCGCGCAGCGTCTTTCGGATTGTCATGTCGGGGAAAGCCGGCGTATTCGTTGCCGTGGGCGTCGGCGTGCTCGTGGGGGTCGGTGTGGGGGTGGTTGTTGGGGTCGCTGTGGGCGTGAGGGTCGGGGTCACCGTCGGTGTGGGTGTTGGGGTATTGGTCGAGGTTGCCGTGGGCGTGTAGGTTGGTGTCGCTGTGGGCGTGACCGTGGGCGTCTGGGATACGGCGCTCGTGGGCGTGACCGTGGGCGAGCTCGTTGGGGTTGGGGTTGGTGTCTCCGTGGGGATCGTGTAGTCGTAATGGACGCACACGTTCGCCGCCGCGGTCGTGCTCACCTCGGTGATCAAGTTGCCGCCCCCAGAGGCCGTGACGTAACCATCGGCGGAGGCCTGAATCGTCACGGTGCCCACCCCCTCGAAATCCGACAGCGGCACATACGCGGGGTAGGCCTCGGAGTCCGTACCGCTGCCGCTCTGAGTGACCCCCGACGGCCCCGCATAGTCCAGCGCGCCATCGAACGCGGCCAGCGTTTGCTGGACGATAAGGTTCACCGACGCCGTGATCGTTTGCGAATTCGGCAAAGTGACGATCACTTCTCCCGTGCCAATGGCGGTGGCGTCGGTCACACTGGGACCAGTATTCTCCACCCCCACGGTCTGCTGGATTTGCGCGAACACATAGATGGTGACGTTGGTGAGGATACCCACCGAAGGGTCGAATTTGGCCAGCGAGAGCGTCTGGTTCCACGTGGTCAACTGGCTCGGAACGGGATCACACAAGGTCAGGCTATTGGTCGGCGTCGCGGTCGACGTTGGAGTCTCCGTGGGCGTGCCGGTCGGGGTCGGCGTCGGCGTGACCGTCGGGGTCCCGGTTTGCGTGGGGGTGCCGGTGGTCGTGGGCGTTGCGGTGCTCGTGGGCGTCTCGGTCGTGGTGGGGGTTTCGGTGGCCGTGAAGGTGGCGGTCGTCGTCGGTGTAATCGTCGGCGTGCCGGTAATGGTGGGTGTCCCGGTAATCGTTGGCGTACTCGTGATGGTCGCCGTTTGAGTTGGCGTCGGCGTGTCCGTCGCGGTTGGCGTCGTCGTTGGCGTATTGGTTGGGGTTGGCGTGGGCGTGGCGGTGCGCGTGGGGCTGGCGGTTCGGGTGGGTGTTGGGGTGGCCGTGTTCGTCGGTGTCCCGGTGTTGGCCGGGGTGTTGGTGACGGTTGGGGTAGTGGTGATGGTTGGGGTGGTGGTGATGGTGGGGGTGGTGGTGATCGTCGGCGTCGACGTCTGAGTGGGACTAGACGTTGGGGTGGCGGTGGTGGTCCGCGTCGGTGTCACCGTCGGGGTATTGGTGATGGTGGGGGTGGTGGTGATCGTCGGTGTCGACGTCTGAGTGGAACTGGGCGTTGGGGTAGCGGTGGTGGTCCGCGTCGGCGTCACCGTCGGGGTGTTGGTAATGGTTGGGGTGCCGGTGACCGACGGGGTCGGCGTTAGAGTGGGCGTGGGTGTGATGGTTGCGGTGGGGGTGGGTGTGAAGAGGAGGTAGGTATAGGTCACGCACGCTTCAGCCGCCGAGGTCACGATCGCCTGTGCGGCAAGGTTTCCCGGGCCGCTGGTCACAAACTTTCCCTTTGCGGCAACGGGCATCGTGAGGGTTCCCGGGCCGACGAAGTCTGTGATCGGGAGGTACGGCGAGCGGGTATTGCTGCCGCTGGATGGGCCGGTCATCGTAAAACCGGACGGGCCTGAGAAGTCGGTGGTGCCGTCATATGCCGCAAGGCTGGGACTGATGCTCAGCGCGGACGAGGCGACCAAATTGGGAACGTGCGGCGTCGTCAGGGTAATGGTCACGGTCTCCGTGCCATTGATGGTGCCCGCCGAGGGCGCCAGGTTCTCCACGGAGAGGGTCTGCTCGGTGCTTACTGAGAGCGCGAGCTCAACACTTTGGAGGACGCCCAAGGCCGGATCAAACTCGGTCAGGCTCAGCGTGGTGCTCCAGTCGGTTGCTTGCGACGGAATCGTGGCGCAAAACATCTGCGTTGTGGTTTGGCCGAGCGCCGCGTGGGCGGCCGACAGCACTAGGACCGACACCCCAACCCACCCAACCAGAACCGACAGGACAGATGACTGACGTGCTGACGCGGCGCGGCCCGACGACACGCGATCCCTGCTCTCGGCGCTCGCCCGTCCCAGACCGCCCTTCTTCGCCCCGCTCCGCGTCATTCCCCATAGCTGTCCGGCCCGTAGTGGCAGGGCGAGTCGGCACAGACAGTTGATCATGACGTGTCTCTCTCCCTCTACGTGACTCCGCGTCATACGGCCGGTCTCGGCGAAGCGGGAGCTGAGCATGGGGTCGAAGAAGGAGCAAGCACCGCGCCATGACGCACGCGTCAGCACAACGTGGGGATGGGCGCTCGCTCCGCGGCTTCTGTCCACGTTTCATCACGGTCCGAACAAAAGTGGACAAGAAATCCGCGATGGGATCGCGCCTGGCATAGGTCACCGCCAAAGACGTCCACTGGACAACGGGCGCTCGATCCGGAACACGCTTCGGGTGTGTTGCAGGGTCCGGCTTTCGCGCGGCAGACGGTGCGGGCGGCCTTGAAGGTGCAATCCGCCGCGCAACATGTCCGGTGGGGGCCGAAAGTTGAAGATCATCTGGAAGGCCTCGGCCCACGGGTTGTAGGGTGCAGGGTGCGAACCAACACCCCAACCCGTGGCGAGGAGGTGTACAGATGAACGCAGTCTACAGTGGGATCGATCTGCATTCCACCAACAGCGTGGTGGCAGGGTGGCAGTGATCGACAGCACGGGCCAGCTGCTGTATCGGCGGCGGCTGCCCAACGAGCAGTGGAGTCGACGTTCAATTGGTACTGGCTGGTCGACGGCTTGAGCAATCAGCGTCCGAGGAACAGCGGCCCCGATGCGCCCTTACCAGCGCCCGCGCAGGGCTCCCCATCCGACGTCGCAGCCGGAGCCGTCGATGTCCCACTGACTGCGGCGGGTCTCGACCGACACCGGGCCAACCTTCGGCCTGTCCGGACGGCATCCCAAGCGGCAGCAGCGTCGACATCGCGCTGATCATCCGGGCCGTGAACAACGCCCTAAACGGGTGCGGTGGCGGATGATCCGTAGGACCAAGGGGACCGGTCCTTAGCGTGTAAAATTACACCAATCTGCCTGGTACCCTGCGCAAAGGAGGAGATCGCCATGTTTCAGTCACATCATGGTCGGCAGCAACGACCTCGACGCATCCCGGAAGTTCTACGACGCCGTCCTCGCCGCGCTCGGCTATGGCCCCGCCATGACCGATGAGAAAGGGCGCCTCTTCTACCTCTCCGCGACGGGCGCCTTCGCGGTGACGAAGCCGATCGACGGTGGCCGCGCCACCGTGGGAAACGGCAGCACAATCGGCTTCGCGTGCAAGGACTCTGCGACGGTTGACGCATGGCACAAGGCCGGCATTGCAAACGGCGGAGAGAGCATCGAGGATCCGCCGGGCATCCGTGAAGGCGGCCTCGGGAAGATGTACCTTGCCTATCTCCGCGATCCATCCGGCAACAAGCTCTGCGCGCTGCACCGCATGGTGTAAGAGAAATGGCCCGCGCGAGCGGTCCCGCACCAGCGCATCGGGTCAACGCATTGTTCACGGCCGTGATGATCAGCGATATCTCGACCGGTGCTCCGATTGGCATCCGCATAGGTCAGCTCCGGCCCGCGGTCGCCCCCTCGCCGAACCACTTACGCAGACGTTGCCGCGCGTCGCTCTGGATGTCGCCTTCCTCGACCATCCGGTCGCGCAACGCCTCGTGGTCGAGCACATACTCCAATTCCGCCCGCGCCGCCGCGTTGTCGCCCAAAGCGTGAGCCGTGTCCGCCAAGTAGAGGCGGCCTAACAAGACGTCGGGATGGCGCTGCTTCAGCTCTTCAAGGTGCTGCCGCGATTGGCCGAGATCGCGCATTGGCCAAGGCAGGGCGAAGTAGTACCGGCCCAGCGCGAGCATGGGACTGCCGTGGTCGAAGTCCCGGTCGATCGCATAGGCGCGCCGCATCTCCCGTTCGAAGGTCGCCGCGACACGTTTGATGGCGGCAGCAATCGGACCGATGGTGTCACCGTAGTCGCCGGTGGTGAGCGCAAAATAGCAATGTCCTTCGACGCGGTTGGGGTCGAGCGTGCTGGCGGTCTCGGCGTAGCGCCGCGCCGTGTCGTAACGTTCGCGGCGCTGGGCCGTGTCTGTACTCAGGTCGCCCTGTCGCCAACACAGCCGTGCCAGGCGCCACGCGATTTCGTAGCTCGATGGGTACGCCGCGAATGCGGCCGTGCCAGTGGCGATAGCGCGGTCGAGGCCGGCGGCATCGTTGCGTTCATTCCAGCCGCGGTCGAGCGCCTCGATTGCGGCGTCGGCGGTACGGTCCACCGTTGCGGCGGCGCTGACCGGCGCGCACACCGCGATCGTGCCGAGGATCCAAAGCCCCGCCAGCCCGCTCGCGGCGCGTGCGGTCTCGCGGTCGGTATGCATGGGCGCCACCCTACCCAACGGCAGCGGCCCGGAGCAATTGCTGTGCAAGACACACGCACGACCCTCAAACATCTCGGGTCTCGGCACCACCGCGCAGGTGCCGAAAGTTGACCTCTGAAAAACGGAGAGCAAGGGGGGTCTTCGGGTCAGCAACCCGACGGTCATCGTAGTCTTGTCGCGCACTTACACGCGTCGGGTGCCACTGGGGTGCCGTTTTGTCCGCACCCCTTTTCAGGTGTAAACTTTGGTACCCACGAGACGCAGTGGCGACCACATCTCCGCGGTGTAAGCGCCCGCGCAAGCCGCGCAAGGCCGCCAGGCCCGTTGAAAAACGCCGCGCCCATCGTGCCGCCTTCGATCGGCGATCTGATCTTGAGGCTGCAACCGCCCAAAGCCTTTCCGCCTCGTCCTACTTACAGATATTTCAGCCGCTTGGCGTCGCGGGTGAGCTGGTCGCGAAACTTGGGATGGGCGAGATCGATCAGCGCTCGGGCGCGTTCCGCCGTGCTCTTTCCTTTCAAACACGCGCCGCCGTGTTCGGAGACGACCCAATGCACCTCGGTTCGGGGCGTCGTCACCACGGCGCCAGGCTTGAGCACCGGCACGACGCGTGAAACCTCGCCGTCCTTGGCGGTGGAGTAGAACGCAATGATCGATTTTCCGCCCGGCGAATCGAACGCCCCGCGCGCAAAGTCGTGCTGGCCGCCGGTGCCGCTCCACTGCACCTCGCCGATCGATTCCGAACAGCACTGTCCGGTGAGATCGACTTCGATGGTCGAGTTGACCGAGACGAAATTCTCGTGACGGGCGATCGTTGCCGGAGCGTTGGTGTAGGATACGGGGTGCCCTTCGATGGCTGGGTTGTCATCCAGGAACTCGTACATGCGTTTCGACCCGGCGGCGAAGGCATAGACTGCTTTGCCGGTGTGAATGGCCTTACGCGAGCCGTCGACAATGCCGGCTTCCATCAAGTCGACCATGGCATCGACGAACATCTCCGTATGGATGCCGAGATGCTTGTGGTTCGTCAACGACCGCGCCACCGCGCCCGGTACCCCGCCGATTCCGAGCTGGATGGTGGCGCCGTCCGGGATCATTTCGGCGATGATGCGGCCCATCGCGGCGTCTTCGGGGCGCACCGGCGGCAACGGCAGCTCGGTCAGCGGCGAATTCGTCTCGACGATGGCATCGACCTCGGAGACGTGTACCCATGAGTCGCCATGGACGCGCGGCATCTGTTGATTCGCCTCGGCGAGGACGAGATCCGCAGAGTCGATCGCTGCGCGGCTGGTGTCGACGCCAACGCCGAGGCTCATGTAGCCGTGCTTGTCGACCCGCGATACGTGGATCAGCGCCACGTCGATCTTCAGGAACTCGCGGTAGATGCGTGGGACTTGATGGAAGTACGCCGGAGCGTACACGGCTTCGCCGGCCTCGATCAGCTTACGATCGGCGCCGCTGGCGAAGATCGAGCGCCACTGAATGACATTGCGTACGTCGGCAGAGAAAATGGTCCGGGCGGATGCGCCAAGCGGCAGCAGCGAGGTCATCGTTAGGCGTTGGATGCCGCCACTGCGAGCCCGCCGTGCTGTCGCTTCCAACAGCGCCGGGGGCTCTCCGACCGCATTGCCCTGGACGACGAAAGCGCCGTCGGGGATCATGGCGACAGCCTCGTCGGCAGTGAGCACTTTCGCACGATACGTTTCGATTCCCAATGCCATTCTCCGTCTCCCGTCGATCGGCCCGCGAGGGAAGCCACGTACCCCAACGGTCCTCTTGGCGATACAAGACGTCAGCGACGATGTCCACGCTCCGGCCAGCTCCATCGATCCATCCGTCGAACTGCCCGACGCTGGCAAAGCGCGCGATGGTACCGATCTCCACACTGTACACCCGAATCGCCGTCGGGTTGGCCAACCGAACCCGATAGCCGGCCGCCATCAAGCCGTCGACCAGCCAGTACCAATTGAACGTCGACTCTACCACGACGCCCTGGAGCGCCTCGCGGTACGGCGCCAGCACCGCCGCAATGGCGGAGAGCTCGTTGGGCCGCCGATACAGCAGCTGGCCCGTGCTGTCGATCACTGCCACCACGCTGTTGGTGGAATGCAGATCGATCCCACTGTAAACTGCGTCCATCTGTACACCTCCTCGTCACGGGTTGGGGTGTTGGTTCGCACCCTGCACCCTACAACCCGTGGGCCGAGACCTTCCAGATGATATTCAACTTTTGGTACCGTGTATCGGTTCTTGGTGCGCGGCACGCGCAAGGTGACGTGCGTCTTGTTGTGGAACGTGCTGGCGTACGACATCCTCCGATGACTGGCGCTCACGACCGCGCGCTGAGACGACGCCCAAGAGAGCCGATCGATGAGGACAAAAGGAGATCCCTGACCGGACACCGCCTCAGATCAGCGTCAAATGACCGGCAGGGGCGGTAGGTTCGCCACCGACTGCCGCAGACTCCGGCCGAAAACACCTGCGAGCCGAAGAGCGAGAGAAATCAAGAATCCGATTGTTTCATAAACTCTACGTCCCGGTCATCCCTATGATTCGCTGGCGCTTCATCAAAAGCCATCACGCACGGGTTTGAATCGCCTGGTCCGTAAGGCCAAGCGGCAGCTGCCAAGATCCTCAAGATGATGGCATGCTCTGAGTGATGGCGAGCCAATCCAGCAACGACACTCTGATCGGCCTCTCGGAAGCGGAAGCCAGCCGTCGCTTGCAGCAGCAGGGCTACAACGAGCTTCCCGCATCGCAGGGCCGTAACATCCTGGCAACCGCCTGGGATGTCGTCCGCGAGCCCATGTTCCTCCTACTGCTGGCCTGCGGCACGATCTACTTGCTCCTCGGGGATGCGCAGGAAGCGTTGATGCTCCTCGGCTTTGTGTTCGTCGTGCTGGGCATTACGCTCTACCAAGAAAGAAAGACGGAGCGGGCGCTCGATGCCCTGCGCGACCTGTCCAGCCCGCGCGCGTTGGTGATTCGTGACGGGCAGCGGAAGCGCATCGCCGGCCGAGACGTCGTCCCCGATGATCTCGTGGTATTGGGCGAGGGCGACCGCGTCCCTGCGGATTCCATGATTCTTTCGTGCAGCAACCTGTCCATCGATGAATCTCTGCTCTCCGGGGAATCCGTGCCGGTCAGAAAGATCGCTTGGGATGGTGTGCGAGAGATGACGCGGCCCGGAGGCGAAGACCTTCCCTTCGTCTTCTCCGGCACGTTGATTGTCCAAGGGCAGGGGATCGCCCAAGTGCGGACCACCGGCATCAGCACCGAGATGGGCACCATCGGCAAGGCCCTGCAAGCGGTGCCGGTAGAAGGCACCCGGCTTCAAAAGGAAATCGGCCGGTTGGTGCGGCGAGTGGCTATCCTGGGCGTGACGTTGTCCGTCGTCGTGGTCGTTCTCTATGGCCTCACCCGTGGCAATTGGCTCCAAGGGTTCCTGGCCGGAATTACCCTGGCGATGGCGATGTTACCCGAGGAGTTCCCCGTTGTGTTGACGATCTTCCTCGCCTTGGGTGCCTGGCGGTTGTCGAAGATGAACGTCCTGGCGCGCCGCGTGCCGGTGATCGAAACTCTCGGCTCGGCCACCGTTCTCTGCGTGGACAAGACCGGCACACTCACGGTCAATCGGATGTCGATCCGCAAACTGGCCGTGGACGGGACGGTACACGATGTTGAGCAACCAGAGGCCCAGCCGTTGCCGGAGGCGTTCCACGCGATTGTCGAATTCGGCATCTTGGCGAGCCAGCGTGACCCATTTGATCCGATGGAGAAGGCGTTCCACGACCTCGGCAACGCCCGCCTCGCGCACACCGAGCACCTGCACGCCGACTGGAAGCTGGAACGAGGATACCCCTTGTCTCCCCACCTTCTGGCGATGTCTCATGTGTGGAAGTCGCCGACCGGGCAGGACTACGTCTTGGCCGCAAAGGGTGCGCCGGAAGCCATTGCGGACCTGTGCCATCTCGACGCCGATCGAACGCAGACCATTGGCAAACACGTTGCGGCGATGGCCGAGGATGGGCTTCGAGTTCTGGGCGTCGCCAGGGGAGTCTATCGGCAACAAGCATTGCCGGGCGAACAACACGACTTCACCTTCGAGTTCCTCGGCCTCGTGGGGTTGGCCGATCCGCTGCGCCCTTCCGTGCCGGCGGCCGTGCAGGAGTGCTACACGGCAGGCATCCGGGTGGTCATGATTACCGGAGATCACCCGACAACGGCGCACAGCATCGCCCGTCACGCTGGCCTGCAGCCGTGCGATGAGATCATCACCGGTCCCGAGCTGGACGCCATTGACGAAGCGGAACTGCAGCGGCGGGTGCGAACCATCAATGTCTTTGCTCGCATGGTGCCGGAACAAAAGCTGCGGCTCGTCAATGCGCTGAAGGCCAACGGCGAGGTCGTTGCCATGACGGGCGACGGGGTGAACGACGCGCCGGCCCTCAAAGCCGCTCACATCGGCATCGCGATGGGCGGCCGCGGAACGGACGTGGCCCGTGAATCCGCTTCGTTGGTACTGCTCGACGATGACTTCGCCTCCATTGTGCAATCCATCCGCATGGGCCGGCGGATTTTCGACCACCTGCAAAAGGCAATGACCTACATCGTCGCGGTGCATGTGCCGATTGCCGGCATGTCGCTCGTGCCGGTCTTGCTCGGCGGGCCGCTGGCGCTGCTGCCCGTTCATATTTTGTTTCTCCAATTGGTGATCGACCCGGCCTGTTCGATGGTGTTTGAAGCGGAACCCGAAGAGCCTGAGGTGATGCGCCGCCCGCCCCGCAACCCGATGACACCGCTGCTCGGCAGCCGCATTCTCGCGTTCGGTCTGCTCGAAGGCGTAAGCGCCTTGCTGATCGTGCTGGCGGTCTACCTGTCGGCAATTTGGGGTTGGCTCGATGTCGCGGACGCCCTCGCCTTGAGTTTCACCACGCTGGTCGTTGCCAATCTGGGACTGATCTTCGCCAACCGCTCGTGGACCGGCAGCATCTGGTCGACGCTGCGCACCCCGAATGCCGCGCTGTGGTGGGTGATCGGTGGCACGATCTTTTTCCTTGGCCTCGCGCTCTACGTGCCGTTTTTGCGTAACCTGTTTCATTTCTCCACATTACATCCGAATGATCTGGCGCTCTGCTTGGCGGGAGGCGTAGTGAGCATTCTCTGGTTTGAGGCCTTGAAGGTATTCAAGCGAAGGCGGTGGGCTTGAAATCAAAGAGAGCGATCAGCTGATCGCGGGTACTCTTCGCGACACTTCCGGGCGGCGCGCCTCGGGCAGTCAGGGTCTCAGAACGCCACGACATACGACGTATACTGCGAATTGACGATCTCGTATGCGCCGTCCGCGGAGGTGGTCACGTAATAGTAATACGCCACGTCCCAGCTATACGGCCCGTACGGAATCCCGACCGTGGTCGAGGTACCAAAGTGCGGGACTGGGCAATCAGCCGCAGTGTGCCCGTTGTAAAACGTCCACTGATCCGCCTGCGGCAAGTGGTGCCGCACCTGCGCGCACGCGTCCCCTAGAAACGGGTTCCCGGCAAGGTCCCAGTCGGCGATGTAGAGTGTCGTGTAGGTCACCGGCTGGCAGCCGCGACCGCTGCACGCGCCAGCGACAATCACCTCGCACGTCCCATGCACTGAATCGTCGGCATTGAACGACTGCCCCTCGCAGTAGGTCCGCGTGGTCTTGATAGCCGCGGGGACCTGCAGCCATGTGACCGTTGGATACGTCTGTGCTTGAGCAGGTCCGGCAAGCAATAGGCAGAAAGCCAAAAGTAAACCCTTCATGTTCTCTCTCCTCTCGGCCGTTGGTGACGGTGCAACGGATAGCCCAGGTCGGGAAACAAGGGAAGACAAATTCGGCGCGAGCCTATGCCGATCGCTTCAGTCAGCGCGGATGGACTTCTGACGTCCACTTGCTTACTCAAAGGTGATGTTGGTGGCGCCCCAGACGCACTCGACGCGTGTAACATGTCGATAAGACAGGCCGTTCTCTCCCACTACGGCCTTGGCCTCGCCCTTCGTGTGTAACGCATGCACAACGACTCAGGTCTTCAGCAACCACTGATTGACCGAGCATTTCGCTACCGGCAGGTGAGAGTCGGAATTGGGGTGGGGCTCAGCGCCCTACTGCTGCTTGCCGCTTTGACCGGTTACCGCGTTGATACCTTCACCTCTATCCCGAGTGCCTTCAGCTGGCTCTGTCACATCCTAGCCACAGTTGCCAAGTGGTGCATCGCCATCATCGTCACCTTACTCATTCTAAGTGACGCGCACGCATGGTTCGGCACGATCCGAAGCCTTGGGTTGCCATCTTTTCGCGTCTGTCGGCACGTCTACAGGCTTACGGAGCGTACGAAAGTCAAGTCCCACGTGGGCGGTTGCGCAATGGTCGCGTCGGGATTAGTGGTGCTGCTCGTTCTGCTGCTGCTTTGGCAACTAACCCGCCTCGATATTTTCTTGTGGCTCGGTGGGTTTCGCCTTGCGTTCATGCTCCACGAGCCACTGGACAACAGCCGCCCGCCGGCTGTGCTTGTGCTTGGTGCGTCACACCGCGAGGTCACGAAGCTCCAAGCTGAGATTCAGATGGTCGTACGTCACAATCGTGTCGTGTCGCTCTTGAATCTCCCTCCGGTGGCAGGGGAGTTAGCTCACGAGGTCCATGAATGGGATGTCTTTCGTGTGCCTGACAACGCAGATTGGGAACCGATGGTTCACGCCTTGGAGTCCATCACGCCCATCGTCGTACTGGATAGCCGCATTCAGAGTCAGCACGTGACGCGCGAATTCCAGTATATGTCGCATCCCCAGAGGATACACAAGCTGATTGTGGTACTCGCCGATGCGAACCAGCGACCAGTTGCGGGCAGCTATTCAGGGCTCCCATCAACGAGAGTGTGCGGGACAGCGAGAGCACTAGCAATTCTTCACGAGATGACGCGTTGTCGCGGGTCACTGCCGAAACCTGAACTGAGTGGAAAGGGGTTGCGGCCACAACGGCACCCCAGTGGCACCCGGCGCGCTTAAGTACGCGACAACAAAGAGATGACCGTCGGGTTCCTTCCCCGACGAACCCTTCCGATACAAGGTCAGGATCCGCTGCCGACCTGCACCGCAGCGCGGCTCCGCGCGCATGTGCACGTCTACTGCACGAAATGCATGGCGGAGTGGTTCGAACCGATCCGTTTCGGCCGAGAAGATGAGCGGACTTTACCGAGTTGCCGCCAGGTCGGTGACAGGGTGCAGGCGGCACGTAGAACTACGGCCGTAGTTCTCCTGGCTATTCAAATTCCGCGGCTGGCCCCACAATCGACGAATGCCGGCCGCACCGCCCAACCACTCCACGTAATATGGGCTATTCGGCCCGACTCAAAGGAGAATCCTGATGGACTGGTCGAAAGGCCGTGAAAGCGACAACGTCGTCGAGGACGATGGCAGTGGCAGCGGCAGCGGTGGCGGCGGCATGCGCTTCGGCGGCTTTCATCTGGGCATCGGTGGCATCGTCCTGGTGGTCATCGTCGGCCTCGTATTTCCCCAGCTGCGGCCCATCCTATTCAGCATGTTCCTGGGTAATAACTCGGTGGATTCCAGCAGCACGCAATATCGCGCTCCCGCACAGCCGGGCAAACCGCTGGACGCCAACGATCCGCAGGTCAAGTTCGTGCGATCGATCCTTGGCAGCACCGAGGATGTTTGGGGCGCGTATTTCCAGGCCAGCGGGCGGCAATATTCGCAACCGAAGCTCCATCTGTTTCATGGCACGGTGGCCTCGGCCTGTGGACGCGCATCGGAATCGATGGGACCATTCTATTGTCCGGGCGACCACATCGTGTATCTGGATCTGGATTTCTTCCACGAGATGGATACGCGCTTTCACGCCTCGGGTGACTTCGCTCGCGCATACGTGATCGCGCACGAGGTCGGCCACCATGTGCAGACTTTGCTCGGAATAATGCAGCAGGAGACTCGGGCGCAGCGCGATGGACAGCCGATGGAGGGTGCCAACGGCCAGTCCGTGCGCTTGGAGCTTCAAGCCGATTGTTTCGCCGGCGTGTGGGGCAATCGCTCGCAAGCGCAACTGAACTGGCTGCAGGCTGGCGATATCGATGCGGCGCTGAATGCCGCTGCACAGGTCGGCGACGACACCTTACAGAAACAGACGCGGGGGTATGCGGTGCCGGATGCATTCACTCACGGCACCTCCGCGCAGCGCTCGCGTTGGTTCAAGACTGGTTTCACCACGGGCGACATCAAAGCTTGCGATACGTTCAGCGCGTCGACGCTGTAACCGGTGATGCGGCCGACTGCCGAACTTGGTTCCCGGAAGTTGAAGATCATCTGGAAGGCCTCGGCCCACGGGTTGTAGGGTGCAGGGTGCGAACCAACACCCCAACCCGTGGCGAGGAGGTGTACAGATGAACGCAGTCTACAGTGGGATCGATCTGCATTCGACCAACAGCGTGGTGGCAGTGATCGACAGCACGGGCCAGCTGCTGTATCGGCGGCGGCTGCCCAACGAGCTCCACGCCATTGCGGCGGTGCTGGCGCCGTATCGCGAGGTGCTCGAGGGCGTGGTGGTGGAGTCCACGTTCAATTGGTACTGGCTGGTCGACGGCTTGATGGCGGCCGGCTATCGGGTTCGGTTGGCCAACCCGACGGCGATCCGGGTGTACAGTGGGCTCAAGCACAGCGACGACGAGACGGACGCGCGCTGGCTGGCGGAGTTGTTACGCTTGGGCATCCTGCCGACGGGTTACATCTATCCAGCGGCCGAGCGGGGCGTACGCGATCTGCTGCGCAAGCGCACGGCGAATATCCTGAGCCTGCAGAATCAGGTGCAGCGCAGCCGCGGCGTACGCGTGGGCGGTCAGATGTTCAAGACGCTGACGGTGGAGGCGTTGGCCGCGCTGATGCCGCAGGCCGATGTCGCGCTGGCCCTGGGGGCAAATCTGCAGGTGGTCCACTGCCTCAGTGAGCAGATCGCGGCCCTCGAGCGCACGGTGCTAGCGCGGGCGAAGATGCGGCGGGAGTTTCAGCAGTTGCAGTCGATTCCCGGGGTGGGGACCATCCTCGCCCTGACCATCATGCTGGAGATCGGCACCATCGCGCGCTTTGGCAGCGTCGGGCAGTTCGCGTCGTACTGTCGGTGTGTGGGCAGCCAGCGGGTAAGCAACGGGAAGAAGAAAGGGGTGGGCAATGTGAAGAGCGGCAATCGCTACTTGGCCTGGGCCTTCATCGAAGCGGCCCAGTTCGCACGGCGGTACTCGGAGCCGATCCGGCGGTATCACGACCGCAAGGCGGCGCGCACCAACGCGATCGTGGCCCGCAAGACGGTGGCCCACAAGCTGGCGCGGGCGGCGTACTCTATCGTGCGCGATCAGGTGGCCTTCGATGTAACGAAGAGCTTCTGCTGAGGGGAGCTTGGTGCGCGCGGTAAGCCTGTTCAGGGGTTGGTTCGCAACCATCAAAGTTGAATGGCGGCCGCGCTCACCAAGAATGTCCCGCTGCGGAGAGAGACCGGACGCCCGCGTCGTGAGCCCGCGAAGGTGTGAACCCCGGAGGGGCGGTGCAGACAGGCGGCACCGCGCGCCCGGCGAGCCACAGGAGTTGTCACTGGACACATGGACACGACGGGGAACCTCCGATCTTCTGGGATGCGCGTGCGCATCAACGGAGCCGGCGCGGTCTGTACGGGCGCGTCGGTTCTGCAGCCAGAGGGGTGACTGGTGCGGCCGGCGGCCGACACCGATGCAATGAAGATCCGGGGTGCGTTCAGCGTCGCATCGCCGCAGGTGAAGAAAGATGGCGGTGAAAAAAGAATGGCATCGTGCCGTAGCGGCGTAGTATTCCCAGTTGACGCAGGCCTTCCAATGGGTGAACACCTGAAAGCCCTCTGGGCAAGCCGTTCGTCGGGTCCGCAACCCGACGGTCATTGTCGTCATATCGCGGAGTTGCGTCCAGCAGCGGCATATTCGCTATCCGGATGGCGTGATCGTCCATGAGCTCGAGTCCTTCGGGTATGCGTACACCCGCACCGGAGTGCAGTATGCCGCGCCCGATGGGCTGCACGACGATTGCGTGTGCGTGCTTGCCCTTGCGTGGCGGTGCTACGAGCAGGACCGGGTTGTTGATGTGGCGTGCCCGGTGTCGGTCGAGACCGTGGGACATCGACGGCTCCGGTTGCGACGTCGGATGGGGAGCCCTGCGCGGGCGCTGGTAAGGGCGCATCGGGGTCGCTGTTCCTCGGACGCTGATTGCTCAAGCCGTCGACCAGCCAGTACCAATTGAACGTCGACTCCACTGCTCGTTGGGCAGCCGCCGCCGATACAGCAGCTGGCCTGTGCTGTCGATCACTGCCACCACGCTGTTGGTGGAATGCAGATCGATCCCACTGTAGACTGCGTCCATCTGTACACCTCCTCGCCACGGGTTGGGGTGTTGGTTCGCACACTGCACCCTACAACCCGTGGGCCGAGGCCTTCCAGATGATCTTCAACTTTTGGTACCCGCGCACACGCTCGGTTGGGAGGCATTGGCTATCCGGGCACCAGCTGATCCGGACGATGGTCGAGGCCGTTATGTCCGTGCCGTTCGAGTTGAGTCGGACATCGAACGCGACCGTCCCGCCCGGATGCTCACTGGCATCCGACAAGGCCGGGCCGAGTGTTAGAGATCGCAGAGGGAGACAATGGGCGTCTGGGCAAATGTGGCGTAGCTTGGCCCCTTGGGGGCCAAGTGGAACAACCGGGTTGTTGGAGCACGGGGGACTTACTAAGGTAACGAGCGCGCCGGAATCTGGTATGGAACAGCGTTGTCCGTAACGAGATCCAGTTCGGCCCGTCATTTTAGAAAATATGTACACGCGCTTTTTCGGTTTCAAGGAAAGACCCTTCAAGCTGGTGCCCAACCCGGCCTATCTCTATTTGAGCAAAGGGCACGAGGAGGCCTTGGCCCATCTGCAGTGCGCCGTTGTGCATGAAGACGGGTTCGTGGCCATTACCGGCGAGGTCGGGACCGGCAAGACCACCCTCTGCCGCAGCTTCTTGGAAAACCTGGGCAATGAGGTCGAGGCGGCCTACATATTCAATCCCCGGCTCGATGCCGTCGGGCTCTTGAAAGCGATCAACGAGGAGTTCGGCATCGAGCATACGGCCGACGCCATCAAGCCGCTCATCGACACCTTAAACCAATACCTCATGGCGCAGCATGCGCAGGGCAAGAAGGTTCTCCTCATCATCGATGAGGCCCAGAACCTCGGCCGCGACGTGCTGGAGCAGCTCCGGCTCCTCTCCAATCTGGAGACCACGCTCCACAAGCTTCTTCAGATCGTCCTGGTGGGCCAGCCCGAGCTGGGGGAACTCCTCGATTCCCACGCGCTGCGCCAGCTGAGACAGCGTATCACTCTTTACGCGCGCCTTACGCCCTTTACCTTTAAGGAAACCCGCGAGTATATCGAGCACCGTATCCGGATCGCCTCCGGCCGGTCGGCGGTGCGTTTTACCCGGGCCGCCTGCCGGCGCATTCACCGCTTTGCCGGCGGCATTCCGCGTCTCATCAACATCGCCTGCGACCGGGCCCTGCTGTGCGCCTTTGGCGTGGAAAGCCGCAAGGTCACCCGCCGGATCGTGGGCGAGGCTCTGGATGAGCTCGGTTACCCACGCAGGCAGCCAAAGGCTTTCCCGGTGGCAATCGGGGCGGTTCTCGGGTTAGCCGTGATCTGTGTTCTGACGGTAGTGGCGCTTTTGCCACGCCTTCCAGTATTCTCTGCTTTTTCGTCCGTTCACCGCGTCAGGCAGGAAGCGGAGCCGGAAGAGATTGCCGCGGATGTGCGCGCAGGCCAGAACGAGACGGGCAAACAGAGCGTCGCGCAGGAGCCGGAGAAGATCGCCACGGCCGGTCCAGTGCTTCCCGCTGGTCCGCCCCCTCAGCCCCTGGTCGAGGAGACAACCCCGGCCAGCGTCAGGCAGGAAGCGGAGCCGGAAAAGATCGCCGCGGATGTGCGCGCAGGCCAGAACGAGACGGGCAAACAGAGTGTCGCGCAGGAGCCGGAGGAGATCGCCACGGCCGGTCCAGTGCTTCCCGCTGGTCCGCCGCCTCAGCCCCTGGTCGAGGAGACAACCCCGGCCATTGATGGCGTTCCTTCGATGACGGGTTGGTCCGCATTCGTAACCAATATGAGCCGCCAGACCGATGCGACGTCCCTACGGCAGGCCGCGGCCCATATCCTACTTACACGCTGGCTCAAAGAAGATTCCATCAAGGCCGTCGCAGAACCGGCCCTCGACGACGAGACCTATTTCCGCCTGGCAGCCGGCCGCAACCAGCTCGAAGTGCTCACATTGAAAAACGATCTTGCGGTCATCGAGCGGCTGAACCTGCCCACCATCCTGGAGCTCGATGTGCCCGACAGCGAACGCGACCAGAAAGTGGCCGGTTTCGCCGTGCTGGAGAAGATCACGGATGGTGCAGCCTTCTTGGCAGGCGGGACCGCCGCAGCGGTGTACAGGGTGCCAGTTGCGGATTTGCGGGCCGGCTTTTGCGGGAAGGCCTTTGTCTTCTGGAAGAATTTCTGGAACCTCCAGGGGACAATTTCCGCGAGCGCGCCGCCGCAGACCGTTCTGCTCCTCAAGATCTATCTCAAGGAACTCGGCTTTCCGGAAATAGATCCGGCGCCAGTGTACGATGCCCAGACCCGCTCGATCATCAGCCGGCTGCAGGCCCGGCATGGCCTGTCGGACGATGGGCTGGTAGGCTCGCAGACAAAGATAGTACTATATAGTGATAATAAGTCACTCGAACTTCCATTTTTGGATTATCAAAGATGACTTGGTAAAGGGTGATAGGCGTGAGTTCGATTTTAACAGCCCTGCGGAAGCTGGCGGAAGAAAAGCAAAGAGGAGAGCGTGATATCGCCTTTCCCGCCGGAAGCCTTGGCCGGCCCGACCGACAGCTCTATAACAAGAGGAAATCGAGTTGGACGCGGGTCTATGTGCCGGTCGTCATGCTAATGCTTTTGGCAGGCGGGTGGTTTGGAAGGGCTTATTTCAAGGAAGCTGACATGCCGCTGACAAGTCAGGCTCGCAAGGAAGCGCCTCCAGCGCAGCATTGGGAGCAATCGGCAGAGCGCCCGAGTAACCTGGCCGGTGCCGCAGAACCGGTCTTGGCTGGTAACGAACCGGTTCAGGCAGGCTCGGTGTTGCCACACCCCAAACCAGGCAAGGCGGCGATTGCGCCCCTGGCAGAACCCCGTCCGGTCGCCCGGGACGAAGAACGCTTGCCGGAACAAGCGACAACCGCGGCAGTTTCTTCTTTAGCGCCAAAAGCGGAGGCAGGGACGCAGACTCCGGTCTTGGCTGGTAACGAACCGGTTCAGGCAGGCTCGGTGTTGCCACACCCCAAACCAGGCAAGGCGGCGATTGCGCCCCTGGCAGAACCCCGTCCGGTCGCCCGGGACGAAGAACGCCTGCCGGAACAAGCGACAACCGCGGCAGTTTCTTCTTTAGCGCCAAAAGCGGAGGCAGGGACGCAGACTCCGGTCTTGGCTGGTAACGAACCGGTTCACGCAGGCTCGGTGTTGCAACACCCCAAACCAGGCAAGGCGGCGATTGCGCCCCTGGCAGAACCCCGTCCGGTCGGCCGGGGCGAAGAACGCTCGCCGGGACAAGCGACAACCGTGGCAGCTTCTTCTTTGGCGCCAAAAGCGGAGGCAAGGACGCAAACGCCGGCCGATGAAGCCGGAGCGGGCCCTGATGAGTCGATCCCGATTCTTCATAACGCGTCCTTGAAGGTCCAGGCTCTTTTCTGGTCTACAAGTCCCAGGAAGCGCGTCGCCGTGATCAACAACCTGGTGTTAAAAGAAGGGGACGACATCGAAAGCTTTCAAATCGTGCGCATCGACCCGGATGCGATAATCGTTAATGCCGACGGGCATCTAAGCCGGGTCCGCGTTGGCTCAAAATAGGGTAATTATATACTTACCTAACCGATTCCGCCGTGCTATCTTCGGGGCATGGACGCAAACAGCCACACCCCAAACACCCTCACCGAAGCCATCCGCTACTACTCCGAGGAAGACCGCTGCATTGCCTACATGGTCTCTCGCCGCTGGCCTGACGGCGTAAGCTGTCCGACGTGCGGAAGCACCGCCGTCATTTACCTTGCGAACCAGCGCCGTTGGAAATGCGGCAACGACCATCCCCGCCGCCAGTTTTCCGTAAAGGTCGGGACCGTCTTCGAGGATTCCCCGCTCTCCCTGACCAAGTGGCTGCCGGCTGTTTGGATGCTGGGCAACTGCAAGAATGGCATCAGCTCGCTTGAGTTGCACCGCGCCCTTGGCGTCACGCAGAAGACCGCGTGGTTCATGCTGCACCGTATCCGCTATGCGATGCAGCGCGGCACCTTCAACAAGATGGGCGGCGGTGGCCCGGTCGAAGCTGACGAAACTTTCATCGGCGGCAAGGCCCGCAACATGCACAAGCACGTCCGCGCCCGAAAGATCACCGGCACGGGTGGCGCTGGCAAGGAACTGGTGATGGGACTGCTTGACCGCGAGACTGGCAAGGTGCGCGTGAAGCATGTTGCCGATCGCAAGCGCGGCACGCTGCAAGCCGAGATCAAGGCGAACGTTGAGCAGGGCGCGGAACTGATGACCGATGATCTGGCGTCCTGCCTCGGACTGGATAAGGAATTCGTCCACCAGTTCGTGAACCACGCGGAAGAGTATGTGCGCGGCAACGTGCACACGAACGGGATGGAAAACTTCTGGTCGCTGTTGAAGCGCGCCCTCAAGGGAACCTACGTCAGCGTTGAGCCGTTCCACCTGTTCCGCTACCTGGACGAGCAAGCGTTCCGCTTCAACGAGCGCAAGCAGGAGTTTGGTGACGCTGGACGTTTTGCGGACACCCTGGCGCACGTTGCGGGCAAGCGGCTCATGTACAAACAGTTGATAGGTGATGACGCACCCACCGCCGCGACGGCCTGAAGCTGTCGCGGCAACAGCGCGGGCAAAGGAAGCGAGTATGAGTAGAGCGAAGATGTCCACGACGTGCTTTCCACTGGGAGAGAAGCCGAAAGGCAAGACGGAGTTTGAACGATTCGATGATGTCATGAAGCGAATTCTCTCAGTACCGAAAAAGAAAACCAGAAAGGCAACGACGCGCACCAAGAAGAACGCCCCCGGCCAGCAATAGTCCACGGCCGTCCAGCATGGGAGACGCACCCCTCTTCTACTTTGCCCGTGTCTCGATCCTCAATTCGGCAGCGCATTTTTCCTGGCTCGGAAGAATTAGGGTCGCCGCTTGTGCTCATCTCGAACATTGCAAACCACGTGTGCGCTTCGTTCCAGGTCCGGACAAAAGTCCCGTCCAAAAATTCGATGCGTAGATTCACCGACTCAAATTCTACGCTCTCGACTATGATTTTGATGTCAACCTCTTCCGTCCGAATAGATCCCCACGCCCACGGTATCAGCGGAATGTTTTGCAAATACAGGCGATCGAAAATCCCGCATTCGTTGTTTAAGGACGGAAAGTCGGCGTTCTCTAACCGCACACTAAAGCCGGGTCTCTCCTTGGTATTGATTTCTGGATCGACCGGGAAAGTTGCGATGGGATCAACAAAGAATTCTACGCACCTATCTCGCCCGCAATGCTTGAATGTTCCGCCATTGTCACGGCTGATCTTAAATGTGGATTGCGACCAGGGGATGCGCAGATCGGCGGCGGCAAGCGGGGCGGCAATTCGATAGGTTACTACCAAGAAAAGGGATATGCCGATCGCGCCAAGTCCAATGATAGTCGCGCCACCATTCGCAAGTGGTACGGACGAAAATCGACCGATCCCGGTGAGCAATGCCCACCAGAAAAGCGCGAAGCCCAAACCTAGAAGACAAATGGCTAGCGGCTGATTAGTATAGCCGCTCACCTGCAAAGCCCCTTCGCACAGAAAGAAAGCGACGCCGAGAATAGAGGCGTGCCGAGTGTTACTCTCGTCCGATGACATGCCCCTAACCGACAGCACCTTCGGTTAGGCAAGTATATAGTTGCCGATAAAAGGCCGGGCAGGGGTCGAGATCGCCTCGGCTGCGCACCGCCCACCGGTTCACATTCAACGCGATTGGTACTATTGAGCAGGAACGCGATCATGACCGAGATCACCACAGGCGATATCCTCTTGGCAGACGCGGAAGCGCTCGTGAACACGGTGAATTGCGTGGGCATCAGCGGACGCGGCATTGCACTCCAGTTCCGCCACGCCTTCCCGGAGAATTTCAAAGCCTATGCGGCCGCTTGTAAGCGCGGCGAGGTTCAGCCGGGCCGCATGTTCGTATTTGAGATGGGGCAACTGACGAACCCGCGATACATCATCAACTTTCCCACGAAGCGCCATTGGCGTGGGAAGAGCCGACTGCAGGACATCGAGTCTGGTCTCACCGCCCTCGTGCGCGAGGTGCGCGAACGACACATCCGCTCGGTCGCCGTGCCCCCACTCGGGTGTGGACTCGGAGGACTGCGATGGTCGGAGGTGCGCCCCAAGATCGAGGCGGCTTTTGCCGAACTGCCGGGCGTTCAGTTGATTATCTTCGCGCCAGCGAAGTCGCCAGATCAACCGAGGTACCGAGAATGACCCCGGGGCGTGCGGCGTTGGTTGGCTTGATGTACCGATATCTGAGCGGCCTGTTGGACCCGTTCATTTCTTTGCTGGAAGTTCACAAGCTGCTGTACTTCCTGCAGGAGGCGGGTGAGCAACTGAGCCTCCGTTATGCGAAGGCTCCATACGGACCGTATGCCGAGAATCTCCGGCATGTGCTGATCAAAATCGAAGGACATCTGCTCTCGGGATATGCCGATGGCGGGGACAATCCGGAGAAGCAGATCGAGCTGGTGCCGGGCGCAGTGGAGGACGCCACCACGTTCCTGGCCTCGCATCTCGAAACCCACGAACGTTTCGACCGCGTGGCGGACCTGGTGCAGGGCTTTGAGACGCCTTTCGGTCTCGAACTGCTGTCGACGGTGCATTGGGTCGCGACGAGAGAGGGTGCCCTCACCGAACGGGATGCACGCGAGTGTACGTACGCGTGGAATGAGCGCAAGCGGCGCTTCTCGCCGCGTCAGATTCACATCGCGTGGGATGTGCTTCGAGACAAAGGCTGGCTGCCGACCGAAGGTGTTGCCAGCCGGCGATGACGACTGACGCCAGCGAGAAGGGCCTCGAAACCCTCATCGTACGGCACATGACCGGCACGGACGGTCTTGCCGTCGTCCCGGATCAGGTTGCCGAACGACCGCCGCCGTATGGCGGCACCGGCTACACCGCAGGCAGCCCGAAGGACTACGACCGCGCTCACGTGCTCGACGTGCCGCAGCTCTTCGCCTTCCTGCGCGCCACCCAGCCCGAGGCCTTCACGAAGCTGGCGATGGCCGACCCGAACGACGCTAAGGACATCAACCGTCTTAAGTACCTTGCCCGCCTCTCGTCCGAGATCGGCAAGCGTGGCGTCATCGACGTGCTGCGCAAGGGCGTCGAGCATGGACCGCTGCACTTCGACCTGTTCTACGGCACGCCGTCGCCGGGCAACGACAAGGCCGCGACGCTGTACGCACAGAACCGCTTCTCGATCACGCGCCAGCTCGCCTACAGCATGGACGAGACGCGGCGCGCGCTCGATCTGTGTCTGTTCATCAACGGCCTGCCCATCGCCACCTTCGAGCTGAAGAACAGCCTCACCAAACAGACCGTGGAGGACGCCGTCGAGCAGTACAAGCGCGACCGCGATCCGCGTGAGCGGCTGTTCGAGTTCGGCCGCTGCGTCGTGCACTTCGCGGTGAATGACAGCGAGGTGCGCATGTGCGCTGAGCTCAGGGGCAAGGCTTCCTGGTTCCTGCCCTTCAACCAGGGCTACAACGACGGCGCCGGCAACCCGCCCAACCCGGATGGCCTGAAGACCGATTACCTCTGCATCTCCCACCCTGTTGACGTGGTTCGCGCGAGTTCGTAAGGCTGGCCCATGAGGAGGCGAAGCTGGCTTGGAGTCTGGCTGCTGGCCGGATTGATCAGCTCTCGAGTCGAAGCCGAGGAAGTGCGGATCGGATACCGGGTTCAGGACTTCGACGTTCCGACGCAGGCTAGCTATCCCAGCGATATCACCACCGGCCCGCTCGGCGATCTCTGGTTTACGGAGAATCAGCAAAGCAAAATCGGCCGCCTCAACTCCGACCATCACATCGATGAGTTCGCAACCACCTCTGTGGTGAGCCAGCCGAATTCCATCACCACGGGCCCCGACGGCAACGTCTGGTTTACGGAAAGCAACGTCAGCGCCATTGGGCGCATCACCCCCGACGGCACGGTGACCGAATTTCCGCTGCCGAACATGTTCACGCACGGCATCGACATCGCGACAGGCCCCGACGGCAACCTGTGGTTTACGGAAAGCAACGCTTCGCGTGGCCTGATTCAAACGGGGACCATCGGCCGCATTACTGTCAATGGCACGGTCAGCGAGTTCGTTGTCGACCAACAGCCCTTTGCGATCACGGCTGGCCCTGACAATGCGCTCTGGTTCACCGCGCTGGGCGTTATCGGGCGGATGTCCACCAATGGGCAGAGCCGGTCGTTCCCCATCGGATTTGTCGATGCCACGGATCTGCGCGACATCACCACCGGTCCGGACGGCGCGCTGTGGTTTACAGCCTTCGGGACGGATTTTTCCGTCGCTCGAATCACCACGGACGGGATGGCAAGCGCATTTCCGCTTCCGCCGGACGTTGTTTCCGACTCTGGGAATATTGTGCGCGGACCGGACGACAATTTTTGGTTCACCAACCAGTTCGGCGGTGTGACGCGGCTCAACCTCGCGGGCACATACGACGACATCCTGCTTACAGACCAGGATGCCGAATTCACGCAAGGCATCACGGTCGGGCTCGACGGCGGGATCTGGTTCACGCAGCCGCAAGCAAACAAGATCGGGCGACTCGACAGTCTGGCGTTCCAATCGCTCAACGTGCCGAATGGGGCGCCGGCCGGTCTGGCGCATGGTGTGGACAACAGCGTCTGGTACGCTGACGCCGGTGGCAATCGGGTCGGTCGCATCGACCCGAACGGCAGCTTGGTCCAGTATGAGCTCGGCGGCGGCCATACGCCGACCGGCATCGCCGTCGGAGACGACGGCGGCTCGTGGTTCACCAATCAGGAGGCCAATACCATCGGTCACATCACCGCCGACGGTGATTTCATCGAATTCGCGATTCCGTCGCCGCCGAGCGATCCACAAGACATCGTGCGCGGTCCCGACGGCAATTTCTGGTTCACCGAATTCGACGCCGGCAGCCTCGGGCGCATCACGCCGCAGGGCGTGATCAAACGGTTCCCAATTTCCGCTCCGGCGCTCACCGTCGGCGTGCACCCGCGCGGCGCACCCAGCAGCAGCAACCCGCAGGGCATTGCCGTCGGCCCCGACAATAACTTGTGGTTCACGGATCGCGGCATGAACATGATCGGCCGCATGACCACGGGCGGCGACGTCATGGAGTTCCCGATCCCGACCGCAGGCAGTTTGCCGTGGGGCATTGCAGCGGGAGGGGACGGCAACCTCTATTTCACCGAATACAGCAGCGGTCGCATCGCCCGCATCACGACAAACGGTGTCGTCACCGAGCTCGGCACGCCGGTCTCCGAATCGCAACCGCGATACATCACGCTGGGTCCGGATGGTGCGATGTGGTTCACCGAGAACGGCGCCAATCGGCTGGGCCGGATCGCGCGCGACGGCCGGATCACCAAGTTCGATCTGCCCGACGACAACTCGGGGCCAACCGGGATCATTGGGCGCGATGACGGCCGGCTGTTCTATGGGCTCTTCAATTTGTCGGAGATCGGCTACGTCGACCTTGCGGCCGCCCAACCGACGCCCACGCCGACCCCGACCGGTGGTCGGCCAACCGCCACGCCGGTCCATGTTATTTGTCCCGGCGATTGCAACGGTGACGCCACGGTGACGATCGACGAGTTGCTCGTGGCGGTCAACATCGCCCTCGGGAGTGCGCCCTACAGCGCGTGCGTGAACGCCGATGCGGATGGCGATGGCAGCGTGCTGATCAATGATTTGATCGCCGCCGTCAACGTCGCGCTGGAAGGGTGTATCCTCCCTTGAGATCGACTGTCGGTCCCGAAAACTCATATCGCTGCTTCCCCGGTGACGATGCCCCGGTGAGCCCGGCGAAGGTAGAGCGCAAAACGGTAAGCTCGCCGGCGCCTCTCTCGGCGCGCGCGATGGGCGCGCGGTGGCCCGACGTTCGGCAACGCCGAGCGGTATGTGCCCGGCACCGAGCTGGCGAAGCGGAGCGTGGCCACGGTGAAAAAGTCGACCGACACCAGGTCCTTCGCATGGTTGGCGAGGAACGCTCGCCACGTGGGCGACGGCGGCTTCGGGACACGTACCCTGTATTTGTCGACCGTCGACTTCGCAACCTCGAAGCCGAGTTTTGCGAGCTCGCCGACGATACGTGGTGAATCCCAACCGCGATTGGCCCTGGAAATCTTCCGGATCAGGTCACGAACCTCCGTGCTCACCGGCCGACGTCCAACCTTGCCCTGGCGACTCAGGCGCGTCCAATGGTCACGGAACCGTTTGCGCTGCCAACTGATCACCGTCCGCGGTTGCACGATCACCAGGGCGGCTTGCCACCCGGACCACACACGCGACAGCCACGTCCAGAGGAGACGATCGGCTGGTCGCAGCTGTGGGCGGCGCCCGCCTTGTTGATAGAGCACCAGTTGGTGTCGCATCGCGAGCACCTCGAACTGCAACGCGGGCGAGAACGAACCACCGAAACCGGACCCGTCAGGACGGCAATGAGAACGGCGCGCATGGCCAAGCCCTTATCGAGGTCACCTCACGCAGGCAATGCCCGTTTGATCGCCCTAGATCGCCCTGGAGGGGCGATCATGATTTGCTAGAGATTTCGCGGTGATCGAGTTTTCGGGACGCACAGGTCTCCGATCGGCTCGGCCGACGCGGTTACCAATGCACGCCCGGCAGCAGTCTCGCGAACACCTTGCCCAGGCGGCTCGGCTGCTCGTCCTGATAGGACACCTCGCCACGCGCCGCCGCGGAGTCCGGAAACAAGCGATACGCGAGGTAGAGCCCGACGTCGAAAAACCGCGGCGCGACGCTGGAGCTGATTTGACCGATCAAGCCGAGCACCGTGCTGACGCGCTTGGGGTGGTGCACGATGGCGGAGCAGATGAGGTCGGCAGCTTGCGCGGCGGTGATCGTCGAGAAAGAGTCGTACAGATGCGTTGGCGCGATCATCTCGGTCTTGACGAGTGGCATGTACACCGTCGTGAGGTCGATGCCGTCGCCCAACAGCTCGGGCGCCGCGCACCTGGAGAAGGCGTCGAGGGCCGCCTTGGAGGCGACGTATGCTGAGAAACGCGGCGCCCCGACTTGGGCGCCGATCGATGAAATGTTGATGATGTACCCTCTGTTGCGCTTCCGCATGGACGGCAAGAAACCGAGGATGAGCCGCAGGGCGCCAAAGTAGTTGATCGCCATTGTCCGCTCGAAGTCATGGAACCGATCGTGCGAGAGACGCAGCGAACGCCGGATGGACCGTCCCGCGTTGTTGATCAGCACGTCGATGGCCCCGAACCGCTTCAGTACATCGCGGCAGAGCTGGTCGGCGCTCTTCGCGTCGGTCAGGTCCGCGGCAAACACTGATGCGCTGCCGCCGCCGCGCTGGATCAGGCTCCGCACTTCTTCCAGGTGCTCCGCGTTGCGGGCGACGAGGATCACATGGGCCCCCGCCGCACCGAGCTTGAGCGCCGTCGCCCGTCCAATGCCGGACGACGCACCGCTAATCAGGATGTGCTCGCCGTGCACTACCCTCTCGAGGCTGCGCGCGTGCGTGGTGTCGGCGTGAAGACTGTGCTCCCAATACACCCAGAGACATCGCGCATACGACTCGAGCGGCGGCACGTGAATGCCGGAGCCGGCGAGCGCCCTGAGCGTCTGCTTGCAATCGAAGGTGGTCGGGTTGTTGAAATACTCGAGCCCGCGCAGCGGAATACCCACCGCCTGTTCGATCAACTTGCCCGCGACGCCGTTGGCGTTGCGCGCCAGGACGTGTGCGAACGGTGCAAACGCGCCTTCGACGCCGGCCACCCGCATCGAGAAATGTGGCGCTCCCGCCGCTTCCGCGAAGATGTCGAGCGCCTCGCCGACGGTGTGCGCCGCGGGATCGACGAGATGAAATGTCTTGCCGGCCTGCCCCGCGAGGTGGGCGATGTGGTCGATGGCGGCGGCGACGAAGTCGACCGGGACCAGATTGAGGTATCCTCCGTCGATGCCCGGAAGGGGCAGCATGGCGGGAAGGGCGGCGGCGATGCGCTCGAGGAAGGGAAAAAGGTAGTAGGGACCGTCTACCTTGTCCATCTCGCCCGTCTCGGAGTGTCCCACCACGAGCGCGGGCCGATAGATGCGCCAGGGGACCGTACAGCTGGCGCGCACGACGCGCTCGGAGTCGTGCTTGGTACGGAAATAGGGATCATCAAGGCCGGTGGCCTCGTCGAACATGTTTTCGCGAAAGGTGCCCGTATAGCGGCCCGCAGCCGCGATGGAGCTCACGTGGTGGAACGTGCCCGCACCAATATGGTTGGCGACCTCAACCGCGTGCTCGGTCCCAACGACGTTGACTGCCTGGAGCGCCGCATCGGTTGCTGCCATGTCATAGAGACCGCCGACATGAAAAAAGTGCGCAACCTGCCCACGCAAATCGGCCAGCTGCTGCGGGGTCAACCCCAGCTGCGGTGTCGTGAGGTCGCCAATCACAGGGACGACGTGGCCGGCGTCAGTCCTCCACTGCGCGAGGCGCTCCTTGAAACGAGGAAGCGATGGCTGGCGAACCAGCACGAAGATCGTGTGCTTCGATCGCTTGAGGAGCCGTTCAATCAGATGACGACCGATGAAGCCGGTTCCTCCGGTGACGAAGTACGCACTCGCCCGGTCCGTCGCTGTTCGTCGGTTCTTCGGCATGGCCACCTCCGCAGAAGCAGGGTCTGAGGCGTCTGATCTTCGAGCGCTGGGGGACCGCTTGGCGTGTTGCGCCCCAACGCTGGCTTGCGCGGCACAGCGCTTCGCCGACAGCATGTAACACAATGTGTCCGCGGATGGCGAGCTACGAGGAGAACTCTGAGATTCGACGTGCGATGTGGGGCACCGCCTGGGGGTAGTGGTCTGGGGCTGGGGTACCTTCGGCTCGTCCGTCTGCACAACGGCAGCGCCTCCTTTAACGAGAATCACTACTTTTCAAAGAGGTACCACCCCTTCCGCGTTCGGCGTCCAAATTGCGATGCATGATGTGGCAGGCAGCGCGAACAACTTCTTCGATCTGCAAACGAGACGTGTAGTGAGCCTGCTCGACAACTCCGGAATTGATCTCCACAAGCCAGCGAAGGAGGAGAGTCACGCGAACACTGACAAGTACCGCAAGTTCCTGGAGGCAGAAGGTGTGTTTCAAGGCAACTCTTCCTCAGCTTCACCGGCATCTCGTGAGCCATCGCTTGGGCCGCAAGCGTAGTTACTACGCGAACGCTGTCCCTGGTCGAATGGGGGGCATGCCGGAGGTGTCCCACCGGATGTCAGGTCGACGTGGTTTGTCGCCGGTCGACTCGGCGGAGGAAGCCAATCGGTGGGATCGGCGAACGCTGGGCTCAAGTCGCCGGGGGTCGAGGCGGCGCAAGGTAGCTTCCGCCTCAACAACGGCGGAGTGTCGGTGGTCGGGTGGGCGCTTGTGCTAGCGACCTGCGCGCGCCGGTGCCATTGGGGTGCCAGTTTGTCCGCAACCCCTTTCAGGTGTCACCCATTGGAAGGAGTGCAATCTCAGATTGAGCCTGCCGTTCACCACACGTAGCCGGTGATACCTTCATCGTTGTATCCGAGCTGTGCGATTGCCTGATCACGCTCTGCGGCATCCGTGGTGTACAGGTGGTCGAAGGTGATGGGCGTGTACAATCGATACAGCGGTTTGGTTCCCTCGAGTTGGGTCGCAGAAATCCAGCCCATGGTTCCCAGAGGGGTGAATCCGGATCCCTCGCAGTCCATGGCAGTGGTCAAGAAGGTCGTTGCAGCCGAGCAGGCGTAGAGCTGCGTCAAGCCGTCGGCCGCCGTGGAGTAGATCCGAAATGCCTGTCGATTCTCGAGGGAGAAGCCTTGCAGGTAGAGGTCCTCCAGATGGATGTCGAAGAGATGCTGGCCAACCGTATTGACGCCACGGTGCACGTCGAGCACGCAACCTACCGTTGACGTATCGATCGGCCCGGGACAGTAACTGTCGGCACGGCGAAACCCATAGATGATCTGGCTTACAGACCTATAGTAGCCGCTGGATCCCATGATGTTGATGGACGAGACGATTTCATCTTCGAACCCGGTCAGAAAAGGGGTACCGCAGCAGCCCTGGCCCGGAGGAGGATCGGGGTTGTTCGGACACGGACAGGCATCGTAGCCCAGGCCCATCATCCCGGTGTTGTAGCCGTCCTGGAAGATGAAGCCGGCGCCATTGAGAACGTCGCCGGCCTGGCCGTACGCGGTGGCGAGTGCGGCGTGTTGAGCTCCAACGCCCACGGCAAAGTCCCCACCCCGCGGGGGGCTGGTGCTACCGCTACCGTCGGTCCAGCCTTCATAGAAGGACGCCCCATCTGCATATTGGATGGACATGCTGGTCAGATAGTCTGCGCCGTGCACGGTGAGGTGCGTGAGCGGCGGCAAAACGTAGAATGTGCTCACGCCGGTGAAATCCGATGTGCCGTACGGGTCGGACAAAATTTCGCGGATCAGCTTGATCGTTGGGGGCGTGGGATAGGCCGCAGGATCCAGGTATGGCCATGTCGTCGCGTGGTCGAGAACGGCTAGCGTCATCCCTCTCACGAACGGGTTGACACGGTTGTACTGGGTGGTCGCGCCGGCGCTTTCCCCGGTTCGCAGGGCGGAGAGTTGATTGACGTTCGCCGCGTAGTTGGAGTAGACGTAGCCCTCAGACCCGTTGATGAGAGTCTGCAATCGGGTCTCGGTAGTGGCGACGGCCCCGGGCGAGAAGCCCCACTCTGCTCCGTGCAGGACCCCGTCCCTGAGGAGACCGATATACAAATCCATCATCAAAGCGAACTCGGGCATCAGCGGCAGCTCATAGCCCGGGGACTGAAAATGCGGTAGGGTATATTCGAACTCCCCTAGTGCAATGTTGTATTTTTGGCCGATGTAATCGCCCGAGTTCCCCTGTGAGGGATCGACAGAAGTGACATAGTCTTCCAGCACGGATTCGAGGCCCTGCAGGTCGTCATCGACTTGCCCCTTGATCTCGCCGGTGATTGCGGCGCCGACGAGGGCCGCCGCCTCGGACTCGACCTCCGACCAGACGTCTTCCCCGGACTGCGGCCAAAGGATCTCCACGAGACCCGCCAGCACTGAGCCGACCTCCGGGATTTCACCAAGCAGTGAGGCGACGACGATCTCGGCATCCTTGCTCACGGTTTCGCTGGTGTTGTCGCTGTCGCCAAGGCTCGCGGCGGCGCCGCTCGGTTCCGCCGGAAGCTCGGTCAGCGAATCGAGTGCGTTGTCGAAATCGGCTGCCGAAACGGCTGTGCCATCGAGGTGGTGGAAGCCCGCACCATTCAGCCTTGCCAGCACGTGAGCGATCGCGGTCGTAAGGGCTTTGGCCTGGGTGGACTTCAACACGCCCGACTGCCCCTGCTCGCGCGCGTGGACGAGCACGGCCGCGAGCAGCGTCCGAGCTCCCATGGCACGTTTCGCGCGGAGCGCGACGCTGGCGCGGTTGAGGCGACGCAAGAGTGCGTTTCTCGTCTGCGGCAGAGTATCGAGTCGGCGTACCGCGGCAATCAACCGATCGAGCTGTGGGGGCGCCTGCGCAGGGGCAGCAATTGTGCTTTCTCCGCAACCGAGTGCTCCGGTCACGAGCACCAGCAGGACGAGGCCTCCACGAATCGCCGACCTGAGGGTTGTCCTCACGGCGGACGCGTAGCGTCCTTCGCGCCGTGACCTCGCCTGGAGATTCGTCCCCCCGGGATTGGTCGAGAGTACACGACGGCCTCGGCGCAGTTCCCTGATCCACGTTTGCTGCATACCCCCCTCGCTTGTTGCGGTGGCCGCGTCCCTGCTGCACATTGTGTTGTGCATTCAACACACAGCGGAGCAGCTCCGGTTCCCTGTCGAACTCCTGACTTAAGCGTGCAGTCACAGTGATACCATCGCCGAAAGGCACGGGGAAGCAGCCCCACTACATTCTCGGCTTCCCGTTTCCGATCATCGACCCTGCCGACCCCAAAGCCGGAACCAAGGTGGTATGGAGCTTCTTCTAGTCGCACGTGGTACTTCGGGTCGCTGCACAACGAGTCGCAGCTCAATTGGGTGACGCCCAAGAGTCTCGAGCGCCACGCCGACGTGAAGGTCGACTTCGACTACCACGACGGTTCCCAGAGGATCAGCGGTTACCCAACGCGGAGAACTTCAGCGCCCGTATTCTCACCGTGGTCGTGTCGCCGGCGGATCTCAACGGTACCGCGGCACTGAGCTGGCGCTATGGGTCGGGTGCCCTGTGGGAGTTGAATTCCAAATGCGCTGCGACCAAGCACTAAAACGGCACCCCAGTGGCACCCGACGTGCGCAAGTATGTGATAACACAGAGATGACCTTCGGGTTGGTTACCCGACGAACTCTGCGCGTGGCTTTAGCTAACTTTCATTGACTGGTTGACTTGTATAAATACGAAGCCAGACAATTGTGCCCGAAATAGATCTTTTGCTCGGGAGCCGTTTCTGGATCACAAGGCGGAGGGAGTTTACGCGATGAGTGCACGTGCGGCGGTATCGTCATTTCTGCTCTTCGTAGGTGCCCTGATCTTTCTGTCGCCGGACAAAGCCTACGCTCACGAACCTGCGGGAGGCCGCGATTGCTCCGCTTACCCATACGCGCCGCCATTCCCTTCTGTACCGCGTGGACGGGCCTCCATGCCTAAGCTGTATATGCTGATTAGGTCTCCGGATTAAGGAAATCCCCGCCGGGAGGGACAAAACGCTACGTCTTGTCAGTCGTTCGCGGCCTCGGGGGTGAGTTGACGCGCTCTTCGTGCCCTGTTTTGCACAAGGCTGTAGCTAACCGAGATGCCTGGCTCCATGAGAGTGACAGTGGGGTTTCCTGTAGCGGTCGCGGCGGACGAGGACGCTCGTTGCGCCACGATCCTTCGCGCGCTACCCACGCGGGTATGCATCTGCGCTTGCTGCTCGCTCTATTCTTCGTAGCGGGCACAGACAGCAACGCGTTTGCGGGGGATGCCGCCGTTACGCTGCGGTTCATGCGTGACGGACAGGCGCCGCGGACGATCGATCTCGCCACGTTGACTGCGCACTGCGCGGTGACCACCGTGGCGCTCGACGATCCCCACTACCTCACACGAAAGTCCTTCCGCGCCTGTCCGCTAGGTGAGGTACTGGCCTTTGGCTTTGGCGAGTCCGTCGCCGCACTGCGCGGCCAGATCGTCGTCTTCCGCGCCCGCGATGGCTATGCGAAGCCGGCGGACGGCGCACTGCTCGGCGAGCCGGGCGGCTTTCTGGCCTTTGCCGACGCCGACCACATGCACGGTGACGACCCCGGATGGCAACCGATCGCCCGCACGCGGACCGATCCCGGCCCCTTCTACCTTGTGTGGACCGGGCCGCAGCAGGACTCAACCCGTTACCCGTGGCCCTACCAGCTCACCGAGATCGAAATCACCCCGCCGGAGGGCTTCTACCCACACATCGCACCGATCACCGCAGCGCCCGACTCCCCCGCGTACGCCGGCTATGTGATCTTTAAGAGCCAGTGCATCGCGTGCCATGCGATCAACAGTGAAGGCGGCACCGTGGGGCCCGATCTCAATATTCCGCAAAGCATCGTCGAGTATCGGCCAGCGGACCAGATTAAGGCCTACGTGCACAATCCGCTCACGTTCCGCTACACCAGCATGCCGCCGAATTCGCAACTCTCCGACCGCCAGCTCGATGATCTAATCGCATACTTCAACGCCATGAAGACCCTGAAGTACGATCCCCACCGCAGGCCGTGACCTCGTCCCATCGAAAAACCTGATGGAGTGTTTTCGGCGTTCGAATCGTTAGGTGACGCCCCCATTTGGACGAACCGACGGCAAGGGCGGGATCGAGCTGCCTATGAGCAAGCCCAGCCGTGGGTCGGCCAGTTGCTCGCCAAGTTCCCCTCCTCGTAGTCCCACCGCTCTGAGTTCTCCACTCGCAGTGCCCTCACGCTTCGGAGTTGGTGTGCGCCGCGGTCTCCGGTATCTTCGTCGCCGTGGGGTTGAAGCGGTTTGATCGGAAGTTTGGAGCCGACGTCTACCGTGTGCTGCCGACGTCGCCCGGCGTGTACCTCTTCAAGGACGGCGCCGACGTCGTCCTCTACGTCGGCAAGGCGAGCAACCTGCGCCGACGCCTCCAGCGCTACCGAAACGCGAGCCGCCGCAAGACACACCACAAGATGCGTGCTTTGGTGCGGGAGGCAGCCACGCTCGAGGTTCGCCCGACGGACTCTGAGCGTCAAGCGCTGTTGCTGGAGAATGAGCTGATCCGCTCGCTCCGCCCCAGGTACAACATCGACGGGGCGTTCTTTTTTCTCTACCCCGCAGTCGGGGTATACAAGACGAACGAGCAGATGATGCTCTGCTTCACGACCAGCCGGGAGTCGTACGCATCGTGGCCCTTCGACTGGTACGGCACTTTTCGCTCGCGCACGCGAACCAAGGCAGCCTTCGACGCGATGGTGACGCTCGTTTCCTACCTTGGACACCTCGAGCCGAGGAGCCGTCTTCCGCGCGTCCCACACGTTCGCGGCTCACGTATCGTCGGCGTACGGCGGCTGGCCGCAGAGCTTGTCGAGATCTTGCAGGGCTACTGGGCCGGGCGCGACCCTGAAGCCGTCGCGCAGCTGGCGCAGCGGTTGCTCGAGCGCCCCGCCGCTCGTCGCGACGCGCATGAGGTCCAAACGGCGCTGCGCCTCCTTGATGAGTTCTACAAGCGCGAAGTCGAGCGATTGAGGAGGGCGCTCGCCGGCAAGGGACTCTCCTTCGTCCCGCAACTGGAGCGGGACGCGCTCTTCATCGAGAGCCAGTCCGACAACGGCTAGATCTCAGCCCGAAAACCTCAATTGAAGGTCAACCGGCGATCAAGGCGGCGATCGCCGGATAGGGGTGAGGCGGCCGCGTGCGTCTGCGGGGCCTCCAGTGCCGCGGAGGGCCAAGTTGTTGACGGAGCG
>Ga0265316_10000577_pt1 | contig 40978 bp, 35 predicted proteins | sample 4522metaG_FD_202092 | JGI IMG/M metagenome (GOLD analysis project Ga0265316, IMG submission 202092) | Rhizosphere microbial communities from Carex aquatilis grown in University of Washington, Seatle, WA, United States - 4-5-22 metaG | ecosystem: Host-associated > Plants > Roots > Rhizosphere >... | reverse complement strand
GTCCGCAAGTTAGCGAGTTAGCAAGTCAGCGCACAAACCTCATCAGACCTCGCGGCTTCAAGTCCGCAATCAGAAACTCTCGCGGCTCGCCCGCCGCGGCGCACACGGCTTCTACAGCCATGTGACCGCTCCGCGCGGCGCTTTCCATGGTGGAAGGCCAACCGGTCTGAATCCAGTCGCCGGCCAGGATGCAATTCGGCCACGGCGATACAGAAATGGGTCTCGCTGCATCGATTCCCGGCGGGACGGTGAAGGTTGCACGCACTTCCTTGACGAGTACGGCTTTTTCGAGCTTCGCCACGGCGACCTCCGGAAAAAACTCCGCAAGCTCGCGCACAGACAGCTCAATCGCCTCTTCCCGGCTGAGCGCCGCAAACTCGTGCGAGGCGCTGACGACGAGTTCCAGATAGCTTCCCTCTCCCTTGCGCCAGGGCTGCAGCCGGCTCTTGTTGTACATCCAGTGAATCTGGCGGTCGAGCAGGACAGCGTGCTCGAGGTCAGTAATTTCGCGGTCAAACCAAAGATGCACACTGCAAATCGGCCCATGCTGCTGCCGCGCGATTTGAGAGGTCAGCTTTTCGACGCCGACGGCCGGCGGCATGAGCGGCAGCAGTTTCGCCGTGGCTTCAAACGGGAGCGCGAGTACTAGAAAGTCGGCTACCAGTTCTCCCGCTCGCGTTGCCACCGTCCATTGCGACGTCTCCTCGTCCCACGCCGCACTTTCGACGCTTGCGTTGAAGAGCACTTCGCCGCCGTGTTCACGCAGATATTGCTCAGTGCCTGAATACAACTCGCTCAGCGGCACGGAACTCATGCCCATGCTGCCGGCTTCTGCGGAGTTCAGAAAGAGCTCGCGGATCACTTTTGCCGCGTAGGGCAGCGCGATCTCGTCCACATCCGCGTTCAGTGCGCTCGCGATGACCAACCGCCAAAAGCGATTGATAGTGCCGGGAGTCTGCCGGTTGCGTTTAAGCCATTGCCCCAAAGTCTCGGTAGAATCACCGGGCACGGGGCGCATGAGGGCACGAAACGCATGCGCCAGCGCCATTTTGTCTTCGCGCGTAAACGCCTTGGCCGTCATCAGGCTGGGCAGGCCGTGCAACGGAGCAGGTAGCGAGACCGGACCTAATCCAAAAGGTCCGAGCGCGGAGCGCCGGCCGCCGGGCTCGATCATGGTCATCGAGCGGGTCCAATGGATGCGCTCCGCGACGCAGATGCGCCGATAGAAGCCGATCAGATTTGTGCAACATCCGAAGAGCACGTGCTGGCAGTTATCGATGACTTCGTCGACGCCGGGATGACGGTACGAGCTGGCCCGTCCGCCCAGGTAACCGCGGCGCTCGACAAGCTTGACGCGCAGTCCTGCCTCGGCCAGCGCACACGCTGCGCTCATGCCCGCCACGCCGCCGCCGACTACGATCGCCGATTTTGCGATTGCCGTATTTGCCGCTCCCGTCTCCATTGCCCTCACGATTCTGGCTGATCCCTTCTTATCATCGCCGATGGCAGGCCGTCGTCGCGAAACAAGGCGCGTATGGGTTGACGCCCCCGTTGCATCCACCTATCCTGTTCAAAATCGCCAGGTGATTTGAGGGAGTGTTGATGCAAAACTGTGCAAAGTGTGGCCAACCGCTCCAAGAGGGCGCGAGCTTTTGCGCTCAGTGCGGAGCGGCTGTCAAGTACTGTCCCAAATGCGGCAAGGTGCTCAAAGATGGTGCACAGTTTTGTGGCGAATGCGGCGCCGCTGCGAACGAAGTTACTCCTATTTCTGGAGCAGGTCTCCCTCCTTCAGCGCCGCTCCCCTACTCCGTTACGGCTCAGGCACCGGCAACATTGGCCAATGTCAGGCTAACGCTCGGTGAAATAGGCTTCTTTTTCGGTCAAATCACCATGACTATCCTTGTCGATGGCACTGCAGTGCGAACAATTCAAATGAACGAAACGGTCGATTTTGCGGTCCCGGTTGGGAGGCACACAATCGAGCTCGTGCAGGTGTACCACAGCGCCGCCACTCTCAACCTTCCTGTCACGCGCAAATCGGATCTGGAACTGAACATCTCACCGGGAACTCAAACCGTAGTGACCGGCACCTACGGCATCATATCGGGCAAATTCAGTTTGGATTTAGGTTGAGGCTTCGATAGCACCGCGCGGAGCCGACTTAGGGGCCAATTGAAGCTGCACGCAACATGCCGCCAATCAGGAAACGGTGCCCGCAAGCAGGACCTAAAACGAGCGAAAAGCGAGCGGCTACCGCGTGAAATGTGGTGGGCAGTGAGGGACTCGAACCCCCGACTTCCTGCTTGTAAGGCAGGCGCTCTAACCAACTGAGCTAACCGCCCACGCCGCCGCAAACAGGTGCGGCATATTGACATGATAGCAGCGCATTCATGATGCGGAAGGCGCGGCGCAGCCAGTTGATAAACTGACCTGGTGGGCGCTCTCATCGTCAACGCCGATGATTTCGGGCTTACCTCCGGCGTCAATCGCGGCATCATCGAGTTACACTCCGCCGGCCTTGTCACCAGCACTTCGCTCATGGCCCGCTCTGGCGCTACAGAAGAAGCCATCGATCTTGCTATTCGGACGCCGACACTTGGCGTCGGTTGCCACGTGGTTCTGGTCGACGGCGAGCCTGTGCTGCCGAGGAATCAGATTCCCACGCTCATCGATGCCAAGACCGGTAGTTTTCCGAATTCGCTGGCCGCATTTCTGTCGCGGTTGTTTACGGGCCAGATTCGCACGGCCGAAATGGAAGCCGAAATCGCGGCGCAAATTGCCTTTCTGCAGCAACGCGGCATACACCTGAACCATGTGGATACGCACAAGCACACGCACGTTTTCAGCGCTGTGCTGCGGCCGCTGCTTAGAGCCGCGCACTCGGCAGGGATTCGCGCCATCCGCAATCCCTTCGAGCCGCATTGGTCGACTCGCGCGACGCGCCGCGCCCACTGGATGCGCCTTGCACAGGTGGGCGCATTGCGGTGGCTCGAGCCTGAGTCGCGGCGGATCATCGAAGAGGCAGGTTTTGCGACCACAAGTGGAACTGTCGCCGTGGCCGGCACGGGCATTCTGGACGCCGCAACTCTGCGTTGCCTGCTCCGGAGCCTGCCCGCAGGCGAATGGGAACTGGTCACGCATCCCGGCTATAACGACGCCGATCTCGATCGCGTCCCGACTAACTTGCGAGCCACACGCGACGTGGAGCGTGCGGCGCTGGAGGCACTCAAAGAGTTTCCCGCGATCAAGCTGATTTCATTTGCGGGCCTGTCATCCGGCCCGCCTGACCTCTAAGATTGTGAAGAGCGGGCTTGCTGACTCTGTGCATCCTCCAATCACTGTCGCGCGTCCAAGGCGTAGCGGCAAAGCCGATACAAAGGTAAGAAGGCATCATGCGCATCGGGATTACCTGTTATCCGACTTACGGCGGCTCGGGCGTGGTTGCAACCGAGCTGGGCATTGAGCTTGCCGCCCTCGGGCACGAAGTCCATTTCATCTCCTACAGCCAACCCTTCCGCTTGAACGGGCGCGACGACGGCATCTTTTATCACGAAGTTCCCGTCTCCAACTATCCGCTCTTCGAGTTTCCACCGTACGATCTGGCGCTGGCATCGCGCATGCTTGAAGTGGCGGAATACTACTCGCTCGATCTGCTCCACGTGCACTATGCGATTCCACATTCTGTCTCGGCGCTTCTTGCGCGCCAAATGGCCGCGACCCGCAGTCGCCGCCTGCCGTTTGTCACCACACTTCATGGCACCGACATTACGCTGGTCGGTCTCGATCGCAGCTATCTGCCGATTACGCGCTATTCCATTCAGGAGAGCGACGGCGTAACAAGCATCTCAAATTACCTGCGCGATAAGACGATCGCCGACTTCAACGTCACGCGGCCCATCGAGACCATCACCAACTTCGTGAACTGCGACGTTTACAAGCCCATCGAGGACGAAGCAAAGCGCGCAGGCTGCCGCGCGCATTATGCCGCGCCCGACGAGTCTCTGCTCGTACACCTCTCCAACTTCAGGCCGGTGAAGCGGGTTACCGACGTCGTGAAGATCTTCGCGCAGGTCGCGCGCGAGCGCCCTTCGCAACTGATCCTGATAGGCGACGGCCCCGACCGCTCTGCTGCGGAGTGGCTGGCGCACGACCTGGGCATTCACGAACACGTTCACTTTCTGGGCAAGCAGGAGCGCGTCGCGGAGCTGCTGGCGATTGCCGATCTGCTGCTGATGCCGAGCGAGCTGGAATCCTTTGGTCTCGCCGCGCTTGAAGCGATGGCCTGCCGCGTGCCGTCGATTGCGACGAAAGTGGGCGGCGTGCCTGAGCTTATTGACGACGGAGTTACGGGGCTGCTGTTCCCCGTTGGCGATGTCGAAGGCATGTCCAACGGCGCGCTGAGCCTGCTTAATGACTCGGTGCGCCTCGAGGCCATGCGCGAAGCTGCCCGCAAGGACGCAAAAAAGCGCTTCTGCGCAAACCTAGTCGTGCCGAAATACGTCCGATATTACGAGCAGGTGCTGGCGCAGGCAGCCCTATAAGAAACCCCGAAATATCTCTCGTCAAATTCACCACGGCTGCGCGTATTCTGCATCTACCTGGAGGTTATCCATGAGAATCGGGAAAGCACTGTCTGTTGCCTTGGTTTGCGCGCCGGCACTGCTCTGGTCCCAAAGCGCAGGCGGCCCATTCGACGGCACGTGGACTACGAACATGTCCTGTGACGCGAGTGAGCGCATGCCCGCGTACACCTGGACTTTTGTGAGCACGATCGCTAACAACAACTTCCACGGCCAGCACGGCGACGAAGGTGGACCGGGCTACCTCGTGGTCGATGGGATGATCGGAGCTGACGGCTCGGCAAAGCTCCATGCCAAAGGCAAAGTGTCGGCAGGGAAAGCTGGGCTGGTGACGCAACTCAAAGGAAACAAGTACGACTACTACGTTGAGGCCAAGTTCAGTGCCACGACAGGCACGGGCAAGCGCGACGAAGGCGCGGGAATTCTGGGCCGGCCATGCAGCTTCGAGTTCACCAAGCAGTCGGACACCGGCGCACCGGCTGCAGCGCCGGCCACGCCGCCGGCACAATAGAGTTCAGGCCGCGGGCTCCGATTTGCCCTCCTCTTCTATTTGCGCACGAACTCGACGCGCCGGTTCTGCGCCTTGCCTGCCGCGGTAGTGTTCGTGTCGATGGGCTTCGATGAGCCAAAGCCCGCTGTGGTCAGGCGGCCGGAATCGATACTGAATTGAGCAACAAGAATGTTTTTTACGGCCTCAGCGCGGCGTTTGGAGAGATCCATATTGTGAGGGGCCGCGCCGGTCGAATCGGTGTGACCGTCGATCTCTACGTTAAGATCGGAACTTTGCGACAGGCCCCGAGCAATCTCCTGGATCACCGCGGCCGACTCAGGCTTGATGCGATCGCTGTCTGTATCGAACAGGATGCCATGGGTGACGAACTTGCCCGAAGCCATGATCGTCTGCCCAAAGTCGGGCGTGGACTCGGCGAAGCGTACAGATCGAAAGCCGACCGACTTTACGCCGGTCCACATGTGCACTCCTACCGACGCAATCGCCGAAAGCTCGACCTGGTTCACATCGATGATTCGATCCCCGTTCAGGTAGATGCGGACCCGGCCATTCTGGACCCACAATGCGAGTTTCACCGGCTGGCTCCAATTGACAAGGGGTGTCTTCTCACCGAGATTTTCAGTGCTGTCGACCCTCATCCACCAGCCATTGGCCGCAGCGTTCTGTTTGGTGCGGATGAGCAACGCCGTGTGGCCAGCCTTGTCGAGAAAGGACCATTCCATTTCCGGTCGGCAATCCGGATCCTGACCGTCTATCGTCAGCTCTGTTTCCATGGTGAAGTTCTTGGGAAGGCCGTCTAGGTTGGGTGTGAGCGTGACAGACTCTCCCTTAAACGTCAGTTGCCGCACTCCCCCACCGACCTTGAGCACCGCGTCTGACCCGCGCACCTTCCAATGCGGCGGAGCCTCGTCGCCGGCCATGTCGGAGAAGTCGTCCAGGAAGATTGTCTTGTCGCCGGGAATAAAGTCAGCCTTGAGTGCAGTGAGGTCAGGCTGGCCGGGCGTGGGCTGGTTGGCCGCGCCCTGATTTGCTGGAGGGACAGGCGCCGGGGTGTTGATTGACGCGGCGGGTTGCGGCGATGGCGTTGGAGCCATAGCTGGGGCCGCGGCAGAAGCGGAAGGACCGCCTGCGCCGGGCGACGTACCGGGTGTTACCGCGTGATCGCCAATCTGAAAGCCAGAGCCGGAGACAATGTTGCAAACAGCGGAAACGTCGTCTACGTCCGTGGCGCGAATGGTTCCAACGATCGAGGTAAGCCTGCGGATGACCTGGCCCGTGGCAGGATCTTTGATCTCTCGACCGACACGCACCACCGAGAGCTGGTCGCCCACCGTGATGCCGGCTTTCGCGCCGGCGTTCAGCACAATCTGGCCGCCGTCGACTGAAGCTACCAGTGCGTCCACGTTAACGGTGTGAACCGGGAGCGTAGCAGCGCTGGCGATCACATCGGTCGTCAACTGGTCGACGGCCTTCTTAGTGGCTTCTCCGATGATGGTGTTCTGAAAGTTGCTGGAGCCGAAGTCGACGTTGCCGCCGCCAAAGCCACTCCAGTTGCCGCCGCCGCCGAGCAGCGATACCCCGGAACGGCTGGACTGGCCTTTGCCTTCGGCCACGGCGAGAATCTCAGCGGTGTCAATGTTGATCACCCGAGCGTCGATGGCTACATTGGCCTTGGAGTTGGAGTGGCCGATGCCGCCTATTCCGAAGCCGTGGAAGCCGCCGCCAACGCCGCCAACATTCTGCTTGGTGGTTTCGTTGCCAAACTCGGTGATGCTGCCAACGATGATGTAATCAACGCCCAGGATTTTGCCGATGCGAGCGGCGGAAGTGGGATCGGCGCGATTGGAGTTAGAAAGGTTTTGCTCGGCCAATACCTTATCGATGGCGGAGCGCTCGATCACGGAATAGGAACCGCTCCTGACCAGATCCGTAACGAGGAGGTCGGAGATTCCCTTTCCAATATCGATGTCATTTCCGAAGATGGCCGCAGAGCTGGATTGTACGGTGGCGTAGTCGAAATCCAGAATAGCGACCCGTGGTTTATGCTGAGGAGCGGTCTGGCCGGAGGCCTGGCGCTCCACACTTCCAGCGGCGAACGCCGCGAGAGTAAGGAGAATAAAGACACACTTCCTGGTGTTCATGATTGACCTTCTGCTTGCGAATTTGAGGTCGGAGGCTCATAGTTGCGAACGTACCCGCAACGGCTGATTGAGAATGCAGCGCTGGTGCCTGTAGAGCTCTTAGGTGAGTAGTGCAGCCATTCTAGCGCAAACCGCTATGCAGCTCTCGGATATATTTGCGAGGCTCAGGTGGCCTTGACCGCGCTGCGTTTGGGCCGGCTATGGAGCTTTGGTTCACGCCGGCTGCGGGCGCTGCGGGAGTCACGGCGGGAACTCCGACATCGAAGTGAATTCCGGCCCATGTCTCCGAAGTGCTATCCCCGGTCCCCAAATGTTAGGGACCGTGGGCACCCGGGCCTGAAGGCATGTCTAATTTGAGTGCGGTATTCAGGAGCCTGAAGGCCCCTGCTCCTTCCGAAGAACAAACGGACCGGGCTACAGCGTGCGCTTGAAGAGCGGCGTGGCGATGAGCAGCGTGGCGATTCCGAAGATGGTGAGGAACGCGAGATCGCCTCTTATGGCGATCCAGCCGCCGTCTTTCAAAAGAATGGCCTTGAAGCCGTGAATCGCGTAGGTGAAGGGATCCACGATAGACATCGCCTGCATCCACTTGGGGAACGACGCTGTCGGATACATGGCACCCGAAGGATAGAGCAGAAGCACGTTGAGCACGCCGAACATGGCGCGCGGCACGAGCGGATCGTCGACACGCACCATGAGCAGAAACATCATGCCATTGAAGGCGATGGAGCCGGCGATGATGAGGCATAACATCTGCAGCATGATCACGGGATGAAAGACAATTCCCAGGCCTGCGATGAGCGATCCGATGACCCCGATCGATATTCCGCTCAAGGTGGCCTTGATGGCGCCGGCAATGTTCAGGCCGAAGACCAGCTCAAGTTTAGTAATTGGTGTGACCAGGTAGCCCTCGTGCACGCCACGAGCTTTGTCGTCGATGTAGAGCATGCCGCCGCCGATCATGACCGAGATATACATGGCGAGCGCCACAGTCATGGGCAGAAGATACTTGAGGTAATTAACGTACGGATAAAGCTCGACGATCTCCAGCGCGATCGACTTCGACAGCCGGTCCTGAACCTGCGGCGAGTTCATTGCATCGACCAGCGACTGCATCTCGCCTTCGAGGGTGGACGAGGTGAACAGGTCGGAGTTGTCGACGACGAGGCCGAGCTGGGGTGCATTTTGCGCGTAGACGCGGCGCGAGTACTGCTCTGGAATGATGACCGCCGCGTCGATCTTGCCAGTGCGCACGTCTTCGCGTGCCTGCACCTCATTGGGGTAATCGATGGTGCTGAAGGTCTTGATATTGGCGGCGACAGCAGCGAAAGCCTCACGCACCTTGACTGCCTGCGGCCCATGATCATGGTCGACGACCGCGACGTGAGTGCCGACGATCTTGCCGCCGAAGGCGTTGCCTATGATGATGAGCTGCAGGATCGGCAACATGAGCGACATGATCATCAGAGTAGGCGAGCGGAAGAATTTGCGCATCTCGCGCTCGATGATGGCAAACATTCTGTTCATGGCTGCGCTCCCGGCCGCGGCGGCATGGTGAAGACCGGCTTCACCTGTTCATCGCGCAGTTGGCGACCCGTGTAGTGGATGAACACGTCGTCGAGCGTGGTGTTCTGCACGCTGAGCGAAGTGAGCGTCTCGCCGAGGCTGGCCGCCAGCTCCACGATCTGCATGGTGGTCTTCGAACCCGACGTGGTGAGCACGCGATAGAAGCCGGCGCTTTCAGGCTGCACGCTGGTTACACCTTCAAGTTTCTTCAGCCGCTCTTCCCACTTTTCGGTCTCGCGGTCAAAATGCACTTCGACCACGTTCGCCCCGGCGACGCTGTTCTTAAGCTCCACCGGAGTGCCCAGCGCCACGAGCGTGCCGTGATCCACAATGGCGATGCGGTCGCACAGCTTGTCGGCTTCTTCCATGTAATGCGTGGTAAGAAGCATGGTGAGGTTGCGCGTGTTCTTGAGCTTGTTCAGCATTTCCCAGACCGCGATCCGCGAGACCGGATCGAGGCCCGTGGTGGGCTCGTCAAGGAAGAAGATCTTCGGGTTGTGCACAAGGCCACGCGCGATTTCGAGTCGCCGCCGCATGCCGCCGGAAAGTGTTTTTGTTTGCGCGTCGCGCCATTTGGTCAGGTCGACAGCCTCAAGCACGTCGTTAATGTTCTTTTCGCGTTCGCCGCGCGGCACGCCGTAGAGCTTGGCGTAGATGCTCAGGTTCTCTTCGAGCGTCAAATCCTGGTCGCTGGTGAGGGCCTGGGGAATGACGCCGATCACGCGGCGCACGTCGTCGGGATCGTCGGCCACGTTGTGCCCGGCGACGATGGCCTTGCCTGAGGTGACCGGGATGAGCGTGGTCATCATGCGGATGAGCGTGCTCTTCCCTGCACCGTTTGGACCCAGCAGGCCGAAGATCTCGCCCTCGGCGACACTGAAGTTGACGCTCTTGACCGCTTCAAAATCGCCGTATCGCTTGCAGATGTTCTCGACGGCGATGGCGACCGGCCTGGCGGCACCGTTGCTGTTCGCCGGATTTTGATTGATGGCCGCGCTCACTGCTTCACCAGCTTGGCTTTGGGGATGTAGACATAGGCGGTCATGCCGGGCACGAACTTTTCTCCGGGATTGGGAATGAGGAGCTTGAGTTGAATGGTCTTGATGTCGCGCTTCATGCTGTTTACGTCGCGCTGCGTAGCGAAGTCACCTTCAGCCGCTTTGGCGATGACCTTGCCGTAGAACGTGTCGCCGCTGGGCATAACGACGCGCAGAGAGTCGCCAAGCGCAACGCTGTCGGCCTGCGTCTCAGGCAGCGGCGCGTAGACCCACGTTTGCGACAGATCCATGATGGTGACGATGGGTGCGCCCATAGTCACAACTTCCCCTTGACGGGCGGCCCACACGTCGACTTTTCCGTCGATTGGCGAGACGACCTGCGCGTAGCTCTGATCGACCTTGGCTTCGTCGGCGAGGAATTTCGCGTTCTGTTCGGCATCGCGCATCTCGTCGACATTGCGTGCTGAGACCTCGGTCAGCAATTCATGAGCCCTCGCCTGTTTCAGATCTGCTTCTGACGCGGTCAAATTCTCTTTGGCCGTGTCTACGGCGGCTTCGGCAGCCTTGAGACTGGTTTCAGCTTCTTCCTTCGCCTGCGCGCTCACGATTCCCTGAGCAGCGAGCGCAACGGTGCGGCTGGTGTCGGCTTTTTGGTGTTCGAGATTGGCCTGAGCCTGCGCCAGTGTGGCCTGCGCGGCCTTTACTTGCGCTTCGGCTGCGAGAGTGGCGCTTGAAGTTTCGCCACTATTCTGGCGTTCGGTCTCGATGGCTTCGCGCATCTTTTGAGTGTCACTGGCTGCCGTGGCTTCGGCGGCTTTTGTGGCCGCTGCGAGATCATCGCTCTCAATGGTGGCGATCAGCTGGCCGGACTTTACCGGGTCGCCCTCCTGGACCGTCAGATTCTGGATGCGGCCGGGGATTTTTGAACTGACAATCACTTCGTTGGCATCGACCGTGCCGACCAATTGCAGATCGCCGCCGCGATTCGTGGTAAGCAGGTACCAGATCAGCGATCCAATGGTCAGCAAACCTAAAATGAGAAAGACTCGATTCCTCGCGCTCACTTGGCTTTCACCTCAAGATTCTTGAATTCCGCGTAATCGGGCATCGGCGTGTCATTGAGAATCTTTGCCGCGAGCGCCGCGCCGTGTTTGCGGTCCTGAAAAATTGCCTGTCCCAAAAATTGGACAGTCGCGACCCTGCGCGCCTGCAAAGCCTCTTTTTCGAAGGGCTCGAAGGGCAAGATGTGACGCCAGATGGGCGCGCTGAGGAAGTAGAAGACGTTTCCTCCGAGCGCCGTCAGTACAATTTGCAGCCAATCGGCCTCGATGAGCTCGCCCGATGAGATGCCTTCACGCACCATCGACTGAAACATGGCGTGGAGGGGCGCAAAGACACGCTTAACCAGGATCAGCAGCTCGCCTGACTCGCCTTTGTGCAGACGCATCATCTCGTGCTGCATGAGGGTCTGGAATTCGCGCTGCGTCAAAATGCGATCGAAATGGTCGAGGGCCGCGCGCAGCATGCGCTCACCCGGGCTGGCCTCTCGGAGAAAAACTGCCATGGAGCGGTCACGGACGCGCGCCGAGACCGCTTCGAGCGCCGCGGAGTAGAGCTTTTCCTTGCTCTCAAAGTAGTAGTAGAGCAGCGCCTTGTTCACGCCGGCGGCCTGGGCGATCTGCTCCGTACGGGCTCCCGCGAGGCCGTTCGCGGCAAACTCGCTGAGAGCGGCATCAAGGATGCGGCTGCGGGTCTCGGCGGATCGTTCGGCCTGGGCTTCGGGGTGTGTGATCGGACTCATATTCGTTAATTAACTAACTGGTTAGTAAATTACATCAGGCGCGGCAAGAAAAGCAAGTCTTTGGGGAGAGTCGCTTCTGACTTCTGCAATATCTATAAGATTCTTATGTCTTTACGGATGATTTCGTCGCTAATTGCCGGGCGATGATCTGTCGGATCGGCTCATTGTCGGCATACACACGCCACTCCGCCACCTTGCCGTTGCTCACCCACGCGCGGAACACGGCCGGCGTTTGCCAGCGATTTTCGGACAAGAGCCGCCCACCTGCCGCGAACGTGCCCTGCGCTGTGCCAAGCATCACCACAACCGGTCCATCGCAGTGCGTTTCATCCACAGCGATCGTGTAGTCCGGAACCATGTCGAAATAGCTCCCCCAACTCGCCCGCATCCGATCCCGGCCCTCGACAACGTTTCCGAGCGCGTCAACAAACCGGTGCTCCTCGGTCATCAATTCGGCCAACGCATTCACATCCTGCCGATTGATGGCCCGCATAAATGCTTTTGCAACAGCCTCGGCTGATTCGCTCATATGGTCTCGCTCTCCGCCATGCTCGCCTCAATTCCCTGTTTCGTGCTCTCAACTTTCGGCCCTAGTCGAAGACCACCGTTTTGTTGCCGTAGCAGAGAATGCGGCGGTCGAGGTGCCAGCGGACGGCGCGGGAGAGGACCATGCGCTCAAGGTCGCGGCCGCGAGCGACGAGATCCTCGACCTGGTCGCGATGGCTGATGCGCGCGACATCCTGCTCGATGATCGGGCCGTCGTCAAGGACTTCGGTCGCGTAGTGGCTGGTGGCGCCGATGAGCTTGACGCCGCGGGCATGTGCCGCGTGATACGGACGTGCGCCGGTGAAGGCCGGCAGAAACGAGTGATGCACGTTAATGAGGGCAGCGGGATAGTGCGCGACGAATTGCGGCGAGAGAATCTGCATGTAACGGGCGAGTACGACGAGATCGATCTGGTGCCGCGCGAGCAGATCGAGTTGTTTGGTCTCGGCCGCAGCGCGCGTCTCAGCGGTGACCGGGACGAGCTCGAAGGGCACACCGTAGAAGGCTGCCAGCCTTTCGACCTCGCGATGATTGGAGACGATGAGCGGAATTTCACAGGCCAGCTCGCCGGTGCGCCAGCGATGCAGAAGGTCTGCCATGCAGTGAAGGTATTGCGAGCAGAAGAGCGCCACTCGCGGCTGACGCTCAGTCGATGTGAGTTTCCAGTTCATGCCGAGTTCAGCCGCAATGGGAGTGAAGACTGCTTTGAAGGCTACGAGATCGAATCCGTCAAGAGCCCACTCAACGCGCATGAAGAAAAGACCGAGGTCGTGGTCGATGTGCTGGTCGGCGTGGAGAATGTTGGCGCCGCGCTCATAGAGCAGGCCGGAGACGCGGGCAACAAGGCCCTTGCGATCGGGGCAATCGATCAAGAGAACGGCGGAATCTTTCATCTTCAGATCAGATTACGACATTGCGGCCGGCACGGCTGCTGTCCGCGCTATCCCACCCTAACCGCAAATGACGCGGTTAGGATGGGGCAACCTGGCATTGTGGCGGGTTTGCGGCCCCGCGATGGCCGGGGCCTCTCAGTCGTAGTACTCGAGGCCGAGGTGCGTGATGAGGTCCGCGCCCATGATGTGGCGGAGTGTGTTTTTGAGCTTCATCGACTGGATGAAGAGATCGTGCTCCGGATACAAGCCTTTGGCCGTTTGCGGCGACTTCAAGTAGAAGCTGAGCCACTCCTGAATGCCGAGGGACCGTAGCTCGGGCGTGCGCTTTGCCAGATCGAGGAAGAGCACGAGGTCGAGGGCAATAGGCGCGGCAAGAATCGAGTCGCGGCAGAGGAAGTTGACCTTCACCTGCATCGGATAGCCGAGCCAGCCGAAGATGTCGATGTTGTCCCACGCTTCTTTCTCGTCGCCACGCGGCGGATAGTAGTTGATGCGAATCTTGTGGTAGATGTCGCTGTAGAGATCCGGATAAAGTTCGGGCTGGAAGATGTAGTCGAGCGAGCCGAGCTTCGATTCTTCCTTGGTTTTGAAGGAATGCGGCTCGTCGAGCACTTCGCCGTCGCGGTTGCCGAGGATGTTGGTGGAGAACCAGCCCTTGACACCGATCATGCGCGCCTTGAAGGCCGGCGCGAGTACGGTCTTCATGAACGTCTGCCCGGTTTTGAAGTCCTTGCCGCAAATGGGCGCGGCGTTCTGTTTGGAAAGCTCGATCATTGCGGGAACATCGACCGTCAGGTTCGGCGCGCCATTGGCGAAGGGCACACCCTCTTTGAGCGCGGCGTAGGCGTAGATCTGCGAAGGCGCGATGCCGGGATCGTTTTTCTCGAGCCCTTTCTCGAAGGCCTCGATGGATTGATGGACGGCCGTCGGCTTTAAAAAGATTTCGGTTGAACCGGCCCAAATCATGACGACGCGATTTACGGTCTTCTTGAAGGCGCGGATGTCGGCCCGCAATTGTTCGGCCAGGTCGCGCTTGTTCTTGCCTTTCTTGACGTGCGTGCCGTCGAGGCGCTTGACGTAGTAACGATCGAAGACCGCGGGCATGGGCTTGATCTTGGAAAGATACGGCTTCAACTTCTTGAGCGTGTCGGTGTCCAGAACGGCAGCGTGCGCGGCTGCCTCGTAGACGTTGTCTTCAAAGATGTCCCAGCCGGTGAAGACGATGTCTTTCAAATCCGCGAGCGGAACAAAATCCTTGATGAGCGGCGAGTGATTATCGGTGCGCTTCCCCAGGCGGATGGTGCCCATCTGTGTGAGCGAACCAATTGGCTTGGCCAGTCCACGGCGAACCGCCTCAACGCCAGCGATCATTGTGGTGGCCACTGCGCCGAGTCCAACGACCATCACGCCTAACTTGCCCTTGGCGGGCTCGACCATCATTGCGGCGGTCTTGCGGCCCATCGAGGATGGGACCTCTTTTTTCGCGCCGCCCTTTTTCTTCGTTGCCATTGCTTCTCCTAACCTTCCTTTACGGATGTTTTCAAAAACCAATCTCAATACTCAATCAAGCGCACTAGAGAACCGCGCCGCCTTGCTCACTGCCGGCGCTTCCCGATGCCGCAGTGGAATGTTTCGCGCGCCTCACGTGCGACCAGACAAACCAGACAATTGCCGCCAGGATCGCGAGCTCTACGGCAAGATGAAAGCGATGAAAAATTTGCTCGAGCCGCGGATCGGTTTGCCACTTTTCGCCAAGCTTCATACCCGCCCAGGCGAGGCACGTGTACCAGATCATTGAGCCCAACGAGGTGTATATATGGAAGCGCAACCGCGGCATGCGGGCGATTCCTGCCGGGATGGAGATAAATGTTTGCAGCACGGGCATCATGCGCGCCAGAAGGACGGCGATGGAACCATAGTTTGCAAAGAACCAGCCCATGCGGTCCAGATCGTGATTGCTCATCAGGACAAACTTGCCGTAACGCTCGACGAAGGGACGCCCGCCTTTGGCTCCAATCCAATAGCCGATGGCGGATCCGATGTTGCAGCCGACCATTCCGACGATCGCGACCATGAAGAGATTGAAGCGGCCGAGATAAACCAGGTAGCCGGAGAACGGCATGATGAGCTCGGAGGGAAGCGGAATTCCGGCCGAGTTGACGGCCATGAGCGCGGCGATGCCTGCGTAGCCCCCGGCGCTGATCACACGGGTCACGAACTCCACCAGCAGGGCCAGGATTCTTTCAGTCATGAGCCTCCCCAGTATATCCGGTGGCGGTGCTCTGCACTCTTGAGTTTCGGTTGAGATTCTGGCTGGAAAAGACAATGCACACGTCTGCATTTCACGTTTGTTAGGATGGGATGTGTTTGAGGGTGACTGAGTGACCGATCCAATACCCGATTCGCATCCGCCGGTTCCGCTGACGCTCGAGGGATCGAGCGCGCTCCACCAGTTCTTCCGGTTCGACTGGAAGGCGTGGAAGGGCTACGCGCCCGGCGAACGTGGAAGCATTGTCGCCAAAACGGTAGAGACGCTGAAGACGCTCGAACGAAAGGACGCGAGCGGGCCAGCACGGTCGGCGCTGTATTCGCAACTCGGGCACAAAGGCGATTTGATGCTCATTCATTTCCGCGACTCGCTGGCGGAGCTGAACCGGGTTGAGCTAGCGCTTGCGCAGACGCCACTCTACGATTTCCTTGATTTACGTCACTCGTATGTTTCGGTTGTCGAGCTGGGTTTGTACGAGTCATCGCGCAAGACGTACGAGGCTGCCTCGGCCAAGGGCTTCGAGCCGTTTTCAGCGGAGTGGAACGCGGAGATTGCGGCATCACTCGAGCGCGGCGCGGAAGCGATGAAGCCGCGTCTTTGGCCTTCTGTTCCCGATGCAGAGTATTTGTGCTTTTATCCAATGGACCGCAAGCGCGGCGAGCAAGTGAACTGGTATACCGTCCCGTTCGCGGAGCGGCAGCGGATGATGCACGAGCACGGGATGATCGGGCGGCGATACGCCGAACAGGTGAAGCAGATTATTTCGGGCTCGATCGGGATGGATGATTGGGAGTGGGGCGTCGATCTCTTCGCAGAAGACCCCGTCGTCTTCAAGAAGCTGATTTATGAAATGAGATTTGACGAAGTGAGCGCGGTGTACGCGCTGTTCGGGCAGTTCTATATAGGGGTGCGGCTACCGGTGGAGAAGCTGGGCGGGTGGCTTGAGGGGAAACTTTAGACAACGCCTCTACTCTTAGAGGGACCCGGGCCTAAAGGCCGGCTCGTTGCTGCAATCGTATACAGGGGCCTGAAGGCCCCTGCTCCCTCCGTATCAGACGATTTACACTCGCAATCATGCCCGCGAAGAAGGCAACGAAGAAACCACCTCTGAAAACACTCACGAAGAAGACCTCTGCAAAGCCATCAACGCGCGGAGCGTTCGCGAAGGAGCGCGTCGACGCGATTCTGAAAGGGCTCGATGAGGCGTATCCAGATGCAGTGTGCGCTCTTCATCATCGGTCGCCGTGGGAGCTGCTGGTCGCGACGATTCTTTCAGCCCAGTGCACCGATGTGCGCGTAAATATGGTGACCCCGGAATTGTTTCGGCGCTTCCCTACCCCACAAGCGATGGCCAAAGCGAGTTTGCCGGAGCTTGAAGAACTGATCCGCACGACGGGATTCTTCCGCAACAAAGCGAGGTCGATTCAGGGCGCGGCGAAAAAGATTGCCGCGGAGTTCGGCGAAGAGGTTCCGCAGACTCTCGCAGAGCTGATCACAATACCCGGAGCGGCGCGCAAGACGGCCAATGTGGTGTTGGGCGTGTGCTTCAGCAAGGCCGAGGGCGTGGTGGTCGATACGCATGTGTTTCGGATCTCGCGGCGGCTGGAGTTGGCCAAGGGCGATACGGCGGAGAAGGTGGAGCAGGAGCTGATGAGCGTGCTGCCGCGCGACCGATGGATCAGCTTCTCGCACCAGATCATCCAGCACGGGCGCAAGGTGTGCGTGGCGCGGAATCCCAAATGCCGCGAGTGCAACCTGGAGCCACTGTGCCGGTCGAAGGACAAGACCTGGAGTTCGTAAGAACGGCGAGTTGGCAAGTTAGCAAGTCAGCGGCTTCCGCCACCCAAGCGAAGCTTGGATGGGGCACCCAGGGTTAGCGGGGTTGGCTCAGCGCGCGGGCGATGGCCTGAATGAGGCCAGGGACGTCGGACGGGGACGCTTCGGCGGCGGGCTCCCAGCCGAGATCGCGGAGGGTCCTGCTGGTGACGGGGCCGATGGAAATTGCGACAACGCCGGCGAAGGGAACCGCGATTCCGGCTTTCTGGGCAGCGTCAGCGAGATGGGTGACACTGGACGAACTGGTGAAGGCGGCAGCGTCGATTCCCTTTTGCAGTGCGCCGCGCAGAAGCGCGGGCGCGGAAGCGGGCATGACGTTGCGATAGGCGTCGACGACGTTGACAGTCGCGCCGGCGGCACGAAGCGCATGTGGAATGACGTCGCGGGCGATTGCGGCGCGTGCCAGCAGAACTTTCTTCCCCCGCGTTTGGGCTGCAAGGCTCTCAACCAGACTCTCAGCAACGTAGGAATCCGGGACGAGGGAAACAGGCAAGCCCGCGTGGCGGGCAGCTTCGGCTGTTGCCTCACCAACGGCGGCTACCTGTTGTGGGGCGGACCTTTCAACAGAAATATTCAAATGGGCTGCACGATCGGCGAGCGCGCGGACGGTGTTGGCGCTGGTGAGAATGAGCCAATCGTAATCGGAAAGCACGCGTAGAGCGCGATCGAGTGGCGCGAAGTCCGTCGGTGGCTGAATCTCGATGACCGGAACTTCGACCGGCTCGGCGCCGAGGGCACGCAGACCCTCGCTGAGCTTGCCGGCCTGGTGCGCGGCGCGCGTTACGAGCACGCGCCGTCCGGCGAGCGGCAGCGCGTTCATCAGGCGGCTCCGCCGGTAGTGTAGGTGCCGGACGCAAGCAACGCGCCGGCTCCGTCGGCCAGAAGCATCTCCGCAGCTTCGCGCCCCAACGAAGCGGGATCGGAGTTCTTGCGCGGCGCATGAAGATGAACTCGGACGATTTGGCCGGAATCGGGCGAAGCAACGACGCCAAAGATTTCCCACCAGGAAATCGCGGGAATGTCCTGAGCAAATGAAGGACGGCAGTGAATGCCAATGGGAACCTGGCAACCGCCGCCGAGCGCGGCCAGAGCCGAGCGTTCCGCGGTGATTGCGAAGCGCGTGTCGGCGTGGTCGAGAAAGGCCACAGCGGCAAGGGTCTCCACATCACCCTTGCGAATCTCGATGCCAAGCGCTCCCTGGCCAGCGGCGGGGCAGAAATCTTCAGGGTTGAGCCGCTCACGGACGTGGTCAGTTTTGCCGAGGCGGTCGAGTCCGGCGGCCGCGAGCAGGATCGCGTCGACTTGCCCCTCGGCAAGTTTGCGCAGGCGCGTATCCACGTTGCCGCGAAACTCGACGGCCTCAATGTCGCGGCGCAGGGCTTTCAACTGGGCGCGGCGGCGCTGGCTACTGGTGCCAACCTTGGCGCGGCGGGGCAGTTCTGCGAGACTGGCGTGCTTGACGGAGACAAACACATCGCGCGGGTCAACCCGCGGTGGCGTGGCCGCGAGTGTGAAGCCGGCAGGCAGCTCGGTGGGCAAATCCTTCAGCGAGTGGACGGCGAGATCGATGCGGCTGGCGGCAAGGGCTTCTTCAATTTCTTTTGTGAACATGCCCTTTGAGCCGACTTCGGCGAAGGTGACTTCCTGGAGGCGGTCACCGGTGGTTTTGATGATTGAGATTTCGATTTCGTGGCCCTGGATGCGCAGCAGTTCAGCAATGTGATTCGCCTGCCAGAGAGCGAGCTGTGAGCCGCGACTGCCGATGCGGAGTTTCATCGGCTGGCCTCGGCTTTCTCCAGACTCTCTTTTGCCCGTTGTTCATTGGTTGCAGCTTTCCCCGGCGCTTCGCTCAACTCGGATGAGGGCGCGTGGCTTGATCCAACGTGCGGAGCTTCGGCGGGTGTGGCTGCTGTATCGGGCACGGTGGGCGAAACGGACCACTCTTCGCAAAGCGCGTCAAGCCTGGCAGAGTCGCCATCGCGCGCGGCCTGCTTGAGCGCCGCCATCGGTTGATGGAGAAACTTGTTGACGAGGCCGCGCGTGAGCGCTTCGACGGCGGCAAGCTGCTCGGTTGTGAGCGTGCCGAGACGCGAATGAATGCGCTCAATCTCAGCGACGCGCATCTCTTCCGCTCGCTTTTGCAGCGCTACGATCGCGGGTGCGACGTTGACAGTACGCAGGCGCTGATGGAAGCGCTCGACTTCAGCGGCAATGAGCGCCTCGGCGTCAATAGCCTCGCGGCTGCGCTCATCCATGTGCGAGGCAGCCACCTGCTGCAGATCGTCGATGTCGTAGACGAAGATGCCGTCAAGCTTGTTCATCAATGGATCGACGTCGCGAGGGACGGCGATGTCGATAAAGAACATGGGGCGGTTGCGGCGCTTGTGGAGAAATGCCTGACCGTGCTCGGGGCGGAAGATGGGATGCGGCGCGCCGGTGGAGCTGATGACGATGTCTGCGCGGCTGGCGGCATCGTAGAGCTGGCTGTAATCGATCACCTCGGGGACGATTCCGCCCTCAAGTTCCGCGGCCATGCGGCGTGCGCGCTCGGCGGTGCGATTGGAGACGAGGATGGCGCCGGCGCCCTGCTGCACGAGGTGGCGCGCGGCAATCTCGCTCATCTTTCCGGCGCCGACGAGGAAAACTGTGCGGCCCTCGAGCGAGCCGAAGATCTTGCGGGCTAGATCGACGGCGACAGAGGCGATGGAGACGGAGTTGGAGCCGATACCGGTTTCGCTGCGCGCTTTCTTGGCGGCGGCGAACGCGCTCTGCAACAAGTGTTCGAGCTGGCCGGAGACGGTGCCGGCGGCGCGGGCGACGGCAAAGGCCTCTTTGACCTGGCCGAGAATCTGCGGCTCGCCGACGACCATGGAATCGAGACTGGCAGCCATGCGGAAGAGATGGCTGACGGCCTCTTTGTCGCGGTATTCATAGAGGTGAGGCGCGAGAACGGAGGCCTCGATGCCGAATTGGCGCGAGAGAAAGGATGCGACAGGAGTGCCGTCGCCTTCAACGACCGAGAGCAACTCCACACGATTGCAGGTGGAGACGATCATGCATTCTGTGACCCCGGGGGTGGCAGCGAGAGCCCGGGTGGTCTCGGCCAGTTCGTCGCGGCCGATGGCGATTTTTTCGCGCAGCGCGATGGGCGCGGTTTTGTGGTTCACGCCAATGAGGGTGAGCGTCATTGGGGACCGAACCTGTGCACCTGGCTAAAGAAGTTGGCGGCCCAGACGGCCATCATCACGACCAGCGCCGCGCCGGAGACGTATGCGGCCTTTCGACCGCGGAGTCCGGCGCCGCGCCGGACGAGAAGCAGCGTGACGTAGACGATCCACATGGCGAACGAAGCCAGAATGTTGGGATCGAGGAAATAGGAGGCGCCAACCGAGGTTTCCTGCACCAGAACGAATCCCATCAACAAACCGACTGTCATGCAGGGAAATCCGAATTCGAGGGTCGCGAGGGCGAGGCGCTCAAGCGTGTCGAGGGGTGGCAGCCAGTCAAGCGGCGCAAAGCGCGATGACTGCCGGGGCTTGGCTTTGATTCGGTGCTCCTGCACCAAATAGAGCATGGAAGAAAGCAAACTGAAACAGAGCGCCGCGTAAGCCAGCAGCAGTGCGATGATGTGCGCAACAAGCCAGCTCATCCAGACCCGCTGCGACGGAAAACGATAGGCGCTGGTCCCCAGCGCGGGAATGAAGACGAGGAAAACTGTGGCTGGGAGAGCAAAAAGGCCCAGCGAGATGGCATCGTAAAACCACCAGACGAGGAAGAACAGGCCAGCTACAAGGAACCCAAGGATGGATTCGATCTCGCGGACGCCGACGGGCATCCAGCGATGCGCAAGGACGAGCATTTCAACTACGGAGACAAAGTGGAAGAAGAAGGCCAGGCCGCCGAGATGGACGCAGGTCTTCCGCCAGGGGATGGAGTTGTAGAGCACCGCCGGGAAGACGGCGACACATCCGCCGGCATAGAGAATGGCCGCAACTCGTAGCCAAAGCAGGTACATGGCAGCTTTTAAAGTACAGGCGCTGCACTCAGTATACTGTGATGCTAATCACCTTGAGCGACTGTCGAGGAAGCGACCAGCGTAGGAATCGTCCAGTGGAAGCAATTCGGCACGCATCGGAGGCTTTCGGTGTCTGCCGGTTGGGCGAGCCAATCGGTCTTGCGAGAACTCACGCAGGGAATGAAGCCGTTGGAGCGCTGTGCGCCAACAGTCCTTGAAGAGACCTTGCGCGTGCTCCTTCTGCAACTGCAACAGGTAATCCTCCGCTTCATGCACCAGTTGGCGGAGCTTGGCATTGTTTGCTTTGCCGATCGAACTTTCCAAGGCAATGAGCTTTTGAAGCAGGACGGTGCTATTCGTCAAGGGGACCCTTCGGAGCACAACATCCGAGGTTTGAGTTTATACCAAAGTTCACGTTTTTGCGGTGACCTTAATCACACCTCTTCGCCGCCCTGGCGACACACAGGTAACCTCGCCGGCCCAAGTCGGTCGCAAAACGATGCGGCTGAGCCGAGGCCGGCAGCACGATTAAGCATTACCGTGATTCGAATCACCTGAACAGACATGGACTGCCTCGCCGAGTTCAAGAGGACCCATTCGCCCGGCCCTGGCTCGACGGCAGCTCGGTTCGAACCGGAGCTGGGCTTGCCAGAGGCGGACCTGGTTGGAATTAGGGAGTTGAAGTTTACGAGGCCCGGCGAAGCACATCGCTCGGAGCGATCGCGTCGCGCCAAGCTCCTGCCAGAAAGCTCTTTGCCTGGGCGCCTTGCATCTGGATGAGGTAGTCCTCTGCGTCGTAGATGAGGCTGCGGAGTGTGGTGTTGTCGGTCTTTCCGACCATCCGTTCGATGGCAATGAGTTTGCGGAGCAGGATGGTGCTGTTCATGAATCGGGGCCCTCGGGAACCAAAGTTCGAGGAAGCCAGTTTGCCCGGAAGACGGACTGATGGATGTGATGCCAGTCACTCGATCTGCGACATTCTGTAGGATCTCAGGCTGAGGTCCGCCGCGAGAATTGGCGGCGGACTCTGAATCGGGGGTAGGTTGCGGGAACTGCGGTGCTTACCGCTACTGCTTGGTTGCAACGTAGATAGCGACACGGCCGCTGAGTTTGCTGGTATCGACGACGGTCATCGACTTGCCGTTGGCCGAGACGGTCATGGTTGAGTCATCGATTACGCTGCCGGCGCGCTTGTCGGTTTCCTCAATTGTGTTGGAGTTGATCTTTTTGAGCGAGACGGCGTCGTAAGCGTATGCGCCCCGGTAGGGGTAGTCGTTGCCATCGAACTTTGCGGTGAAGGTTTCGCCGGTTGGTGAGGTCATGGTGAGTTCATCGCCGCTGGTCTTGTAGGTGGTGAGCAAGGCATTCGCGCTGCCGGTCTGCTTCTGGATGATCCAATCGCCTGAGGTAGCGTGCACACCCGTGGGCAGCTTGCCGCTGCGCGTGGCAGTCGTTTCAAAGGATGTCGCAGGTCCGCCACCCTGGGGATGGCCCGTGGATTTGACGGTGAGTGTTTTGCCGTCGGCGGAGACAGTACGGGTTTGCTCGAAACTGACGGCGCTTCCCTTTTTGGCGACGAAAGAGATGGTGTGATCGTCGACAAGGGTGACGCTGATGGTGTCATAGGACTGGCCGGAGACGGCGTTATCCTGACCATCGGCCGCGACATCGAAGGCAGGGCTGCAACTGACGCAGTGGTACCAGCCCGCGCTGGTGTAAAAGGTGAGGGGTTTGGGACTGAACTTCGCCTTTGACAGGTCCGTCTTCCAGGTGCCGTCGAACGGCGATTGAGCTGGTGTAGCCGCGACAGCGAGCACGGCGACCGTTGCAAACAGCGCGCAGATTGCATAGCGCTTGGTGCTGGACATGAACATGTTCCTCCTTGGGAAGTTCTGGCTGTGAAATTTGACCTGGGGCCCAATTGGGGATGATTTGCGTGGACCGATGACCGAGCGATTGTATAAGCGGATCGCTACAGGTGGATAGGTCTGCTTTGCGAAATGGCGGTGTGGCCGAATGGGTTGGGCGAGAGATTGGGGACAAAGACGGTGGATTCCAGGGATGGAACTCCGCTATCGCGGCAGTGCGGGGCCGCGATAGTCTTGAAGGCAGCGTGATCAAAGCGGATCCCCAACACGGCGCGATGCGGCCAGCTCCTCTGCTGGAAGATGATCCCGCTCCCAATGATTTTGCGCTGACGGGCGCTCCGCGCTCCCCGGTTTTGGATTTGAGCACCACGCCGGAAGAGTTTGCGCTGACTTCGTCGGCGGCGGTGCGGGCACCTGCGGACAAGGGGGCGGCGGAGTTAACCCCATTCATGCGGCAGTGGGCCGCGGCCAAGCACCAGAATCCGGATGCTCTGGTGTTCTTCAGGATGGGCGATTTCTACGAGCTCTTTTACGACGACGCGGCCGTGGCTAGCCGGGAGCTGCAACTGACGCTGACGGCGCGAGACAAGGAACGCAACGTTCCCATGTGCGGCGTGCCCTATCACGCCGTCGAGCAGTACCTGACACGGCTTTTGCGTAAGGGCTATCGCATTGCGCTCTGCGACCAGATGGAGGACCCGAAGCTCACCAAGAAATTGGTGAAGCGCGAGGTGACGAGGGTTCTGACGCCGGGAACGGCGCTTGATGCCGGGCTGGGGCAGGAGCAGAACAATTTTCTTGCGGCGCTGTTTGAGGGTGCCGGAACGCGGAGTGGCGAAACCGATTCCGATCCCCCCCATCCTGGCGGCAAAAACAAGAACGCCGCGAGGGTGGGGCGTACCGAACGCGTTTGCGCGGTGGCGCTGCTTGACGTTTCGACGGGCGAGTTTCGCACCATGGAGTTTCGTGGAGAAAATGCGCGGGCGCTGGCGCTCGATGCGCTGCTGCTGGCGGCGCCGAGCGAGGTTTTGATGGCAGCCAGCGCGGAGGCGCCGGCCCTGTTGGAGAAGGTTCCTGCGCGAACGCGCGTGGAGGACTGGGTGTGGACGCGCGAATACGCCGTCCCGCTGGTGGAGCGGCAGTTGAACGTGCACTCGCTTGAAGGATTTGGTCTGAACGGGCATGAGGCGGCGGCAATTGCGGCAGGCGCGGTGCTGCACTACGTGCGCTCGACGCAGAAGAACGATGCGTTGCATATTGACAGCCTTAAATTCGAGGAACATTCGACGGCGCTGGAGCTGGACCAGGTGACGGTGCGCAACCTGGAGCTGGTTGAGCCGCTTTTTTCAGGGCAGGATGACCGGGCAACGCTGTTCAGGACGCTCGATGTATGCCTGACGCCGATGGGCAAGCGGCTGCTAAGGGCGACGATTCTGCGGCCGCTGAACGACGCGACGGAGATTGAGGCGCGGTATGAAGCCGTGGCCGAGGCGCATGGTGATCTGCTGAAGCGCGAGGAGATTCGGCGTACGTTCGGCGGAATTCTCGATCTGGAGCGTCTGCTGGCACGGATTTCTCTCGATTCAGCGGGGCCGCGCGATGTACGCGCGCTGGCTGCGAGTTTGACGCGACTGCCGGGAGTGAAGACGGCTCTCGTTGCAATGAAGGCGCAGCGGTGGCGCGCAGTTGCGGGCCAGCTCGATACCCTCGACGACGTGACTGCGGAGATTGTGAAAACGCTGCTGGCCGACCCACCGTTGACACTGGTGGACGGCGGCGCGATCGCGAATGGTGTGGACCGGGAGCTGGACGAACTGCGAACGATTTCGACGAGCGGGCGGCAGGCGATTGCGGCTATCGAAGACCGCGAGCGGCAACGGACGGGAATTGGTTCGCTCAAGGTTCGCTATAACTCGGTCTTCGGCTACTACATCGAGATTACGAAGGCCAACCTGGCCATGGCGCCGGCCGACTATGAGCGCAAACAGACACTGGTGAACGCCGAACGCTTTACCACGCCGGAGCTGAAGGAGTACGAGCGCAAGATTCTCTCGGCGCATGACCGGTCAATCGAAATTGAGAAGCGGATTTTTGCCGAACTGAGAAAGTCTGTGCTCGAAAGCGCGGGACGAATTCGCAGGAGCTCGGCAGCGGTGGCCGAGGCGGATCTGCTGGCGTGTTTCGCGCACCTGGCAGCGGCTCGACGGTATGCGCGGCCCAAGTTGACCGAGGAACCGGTGCTTGAGGCCGTTGCGGCGCGGCATCCGGTCATCGAGCAGTGGCTGGAGGAGACGCGTGAGGGACGGTTCATTGCCAACGATCTTTATCTGTGCGCTCACCACGACTCTGGCCCGAAAAGCGAGGGCGCAGCAGCGCCGCCGCCGAGTTTGCTATTGGTGACAGGCCCGAACATGGGCGGCAAAAGCACCTACCTGCGGCAGGCGGCGATGCTTGTGCTGATGGCGCAGATGGGCAGTTTTGTACCGGCCGAGAGCTTGCGGTTCGGTTTGGTCGACCGCATTTATACGCGGATTGGGGCCAGCGACAACGTGGCGCGCGGGCGATCGACGTTCATGGTGGAGATGACGGAGACCGCGACGATCTTGAATACCGCGACAAGTCGGTCGTTGATCCTGCTCGACGAGATGGGGCGCGGGACGGCGACGTTCGACGGGCTCTCACTGGCGTGGGCGACGGTCGAGTACCTGCATGCCGAGGTGGGCGCAAGGACTTTGTTCGCGACGCATTATCACGAACTGACGATGCTGGCCGAGAAGCTGCCGCGCGTTCGCAATTTGCGCGTGGGAGTGAAGGAGACGGCGAGCGGAATTGTGTTTCTGCACAACATTGAACCGGGCGCGGCGAGCAAGAGCTATGGAATTGAAGTGGCACGGCTGGCGGGATTGCCGGCAGCAGTGATCGAGCGGGCGAAGCATGTGCTCAAGCAACATGAAAAGCAGGAGCGGCAAAGCGTGCAGGTGGAGACGGAGGCCGATCCGATGCAGTTGACCATCTTCACGCCGCTTTCGCAGAAGATTGTCGACCGGATCGAGCAAACGGACGTGAATTCGCTGACGCCGCTCGCGGCGTTGAATCTACTGGAAGAGTTGCAGCAGGAGCTGAAGAAGCCAACTAGAGGGTGAAGTCGGAGTGAATGAGTGAAGAAGTGAATGAGTTAGCGAGGAGCGTTAATACGGTCGAGGGAGAAGTCAGATGAGCACGAGAACGCTTCGGGAAGCGGCGGGAAGTTTGCTGGTGGTGGGGCTCGAAGGAACGGAACTGACCCCGCTGGAGCGCGCGTGGCTGAAGCTGCTGCGGCCGGCGGGGATCATTCTGTTCCGGCGAAATATTGAGAATGCAATGCAAACGCGGGCGCTGCTCGCGGAAGCGACGAAATTCTGCGCGCCGCATTGCGCACGTTTCGTGGATGTTGAAGGCGGGACGGTGGACCGGCTGCGGGACGCGCTGGCGCCGATTCCAGCGGTGGATGCGATTGCGCGAGCAATGAGGCTGAACGATCCCACCCTGGGCGCAGAAATCCGCCGCGGCGGACGCCGAGGGTGGGGCGCCCGATTATCTTTGTCGCACGAACATGGGGAGTTGATTGCGCGGGCTGTGAAGGCGTTCGGATTCAACTCACCACTGGCTCCTGTGTTCGACCTCGGGCTGTTGGCGTCGCAAAAAGTTCTAGGGACGCGGTGCGCGGGAGCAACGGCGGCAGAGGTCGTTGAGTATGCGCGGCCCTTTCTGGCTGGGCTCAAAGCGCAGGGCGTGGCGGGGTGCGGAAAGCATTTTCCCGGCCTGGGCGGTGGAACGCTCGATTCGCATCTGGAGACGCCGAAGATTCGCCGCACGTGGAAAGATTTGTGGCATAAGGATCTGGAGCCCTACCGCCTGCTATGCAATGAGCTGCCGATGGTAATGGTGAGTCATGCGACGTATCCATTGACAAAGGAAAAGAAGCGGCCGGCGAGCGTTTCGAGCTTCTGGGTCGGCGATGTGCTGAGGAAGCGGATCGGCTATCGCGGCCTCGTTCTCTCGGACGATCTGGAGATGGGCGGCGTGGCGAACTTCATGCCGATGGGTGAGGCGGGAGTGGAGGCCGTGCGCGTGGGCTCCGATCTTCTGCTGATCTGTCATCATGCTGAGCCGATTCTGAACGTGTTTGAAGCACTCATTTCCGAGGGCGAACGGTCGACTGCGTTCGCGCGGATTTTAGTGTCTCGCGCTCGCGAGTCGGAGCGGAAGCGGGCAAGGAGTTTCCGAGCCGGAATGGCGCCGGCACTCACCAAAGCGCAATTCAACGCCCTGCGCGCGCGAATTCTTGATTTTGGCGAGCGCGTGGAGCGAACGGAACGCGAGGGGCAGTGAATACCTTTTTGGAAACTGCAAAGCTCGGACCAGACTGATTTGGAACGGAGGAAATGCGACGGCTGCGCACAGCCGATATTTTTCCACGCGACCCTCTGCTACCATGGAGATGACAGCAATCCTAACGGCCGAACTGAAAAGCGTGACCGCGCAGATTCGATTTGCGTAGAGCCTCAAGCGGCCGAAGCCAAGACAAAGGAGAATGACTATGCCTCTTGTATCGATGCGGCAGCTCCTCGATGAAGCTGCGAAGGGCGGATACGGCGTCGGCGCGTTCAACGTCAACGACATGGAGCAGATTCAGGCCATCATGATGGCGGCCAAGCAGACCAAGTCGCCGGTGATTGTGCAGGCAAGCCGCGGCGCGCGCCAGTTTGCGGAGGACCTTTACCTGTTCAAGTTGATCCAGGCGGCGGCGGAGCTGAATCCCGATATTCCCATTGCCATGCACCAGGATCACGGCAACAGCTTTGAAACGTGCAAGAGCGCGATCGAGCTGGGCTACACGAGCGTGATGATGGACGGCTCGCTGCTTGAGGATGGAAAGACGCCGTCCTCGTTTGATCAAAATGTCGAAGTGACGCGGCGCGTTGTGGACTACGCGCACGAGCGCGGCGTGACGGTCGAGGGCGAGATCGGCGTACTGGGCGGCATTGAAGACGGTCACGGCGCTGGCGGCACCGGCCTGGAGCATGTGACAGATCCCGATCAGGCGGTGGAATTTGCGGAGCGCACCGGCGTGGATGCGCTGGCGATCGCGATCGGAACCAGCCACGGAGCATACAAGTTCAACAAGAAGCCGGACGGCTCGGTGCTGAAGATGGACATTCTTATCGCGATTCACAAGCGGCTTCCGCACACGCACCTGGTCATGCACGGCAGCTCGTCGGTGCCCAAGGAACTGCAGGACATTGTGAACGAGTACGGCGGAAAGCTGAAGCCGACGTGGGGCGTGCCGGTCGAGGAGATCCAGCTCGGCATCCGCAACGGCGTGCGCAAGGTCAACGTGGATACCGACAACCGGCTGGCGATTACGGGCGCGATTCGCAAAGTTTTTGCACTGACGCCGGAGAAGTTCGATCCGCGCGACTACCTGAAGCCGGCGCGCGAAGCGATGGCCAAGGTCGTGGCAGAGCGCATGACGCAGTTCGGGCAGGCCGGCCACGCGGGCGATTACAAGCCGATTCCGATCACCGAAATAGCCAAGGGCTACGCCAACGGCACGCTGGACACACGGCCTTCGTTGGCAGCCAAGTGATCTGTTTAGTTTGATTTAGAGCACAAAATAAATGCGCCACTTCCGCAACGGAGGTTGCGCATTTTTGTTGCACGCAGCAATCAGTCTATGAATTCGACTGACACTCTCGGTCTCGGGCATGGCCTGAAGCCCACATGAACTTGGCGAGCTTCTCGGGGGCCTGAAGGTTCCTGCCCCTTCCGCCGGCATCAGATGCCCAGATCTTCCTCGGTGTATTCTCGGCGTTCGGTGCTGCGGGTCGGCGTGGAAATCGGCGTCACATCGCGAGGCACGACGACCGCCCGCTCCACTTGATTCTGCGTTTCGATTGCCTGCTGCACGCCGAACGTCATGGCGATCTCGTCAACCTTGTCGCCATAGTGCTGGCGAAGCAGTTCGAGCTCTCCTCGCAACTCGGCGCGGCGGTCGGGCGTTTCGTTGTCTGAAGCCGCCCATCGCGCGGTGAGAATGATGGAGAAGCGCAAGGCGGCGAGTTCCTCGGTTTCGTAGTCGAGCAGCTCGATGCTGGTTTCGCGAATGTATCGCGACGCGGGCTCGTTGGCAGCTAAATCAAGTGGTGCATGAAGAAGTTGAGTGGACACGGCAGTCCTCCCTCCGGGGATTTCCCACGGGGGCGATCACGACAGATCTGAAGAAAACAAATCAACATCGCAAACTCCGATTTTCTTGAAGCACGAAACCAGTCTTCGCTGGATTGGCTCCTAGTGTGGAGACTCTCAGCGGCTCGCGCTGTGAGCGAAATCACTCCATGTGAAATAGAACCCACGAAGGAACGAGTAGTTCCGCTTGGGGAAGCCGCGCGCACATTGGGACGCATGGATAATTCGTTCTGGTTGTTCGGCTTGCAGGGGATTGCGGAGGTGGCTTTTAGTGGATCAGGCCACTCACGGGCTGCGCGGATGCTTGCTCGGATGATTTGCTGGAGCGCGCAGAATTGCCGTTCTGCATGAGCAGCCAGTAGTGGAAGCCGTCGACGATGGCCATCAGCGCAGCCTCGTTCAAGTCGCTGCTGACTCCGGCGGTGACCCAGGGCTCGTGACCGTCGGCAATGAAGCTGACGGTCACGCGCACGTGCGCCGCGGAATCGTGCGCGCGAACATCGAGCGCGGCCACGGTGAACGTGCCGAGGCGCATTTCGGCGAGCGCGGGATAGTACTTGTCGAGCTCGTGCCGCATGGCTTTGGTCAGCGCATCAACGGGACCGGCGCCCTCCGCCCGCGAGACGGCCACTTTGGACTCGCCAACAGTGAGAACCATGTGGGCCTGAACGTAGCGCCCGCCGACTTCGTCGGATTCGTCGTGAACGCGCCAGCTTTTGACGGAGAACCAATTGCGAAGGGTGCCCAGCGTGCGCATACAGCCCAGGCGGAAGGAAACTTCGCTGGCCGTGTAGCCGCCGCCCTCGATCATGGCTTGATTCGCGTCAATCAGCGCCTGAGCCTGCGCGGAGTTGAGCGGCACGCTAAGCGACTCTGAGAGCATCATGATGTTGGCCCGGCCCGACTGCGCATTGACGCCGATCACGGGGCTGGCGCCGACGAGCGCAGGATCGGTCCAAAGGTAGGCCCCGGGGTTTTTGCGCTCGCTCGAGCCGTGCATGCCGGCCCAGGTGCCGAACGCGCCGGGACCAACAATGGGCGCGCCGTGCGGCGGCTCCAGGCCAAAGGCCGCGTAGGCCGAGTGGGCAAGCGAGGTGAGACCAGTCAAAGACGCGGGCGGAACGAACTCAGCCTCGCCGCGAAGCTGCATGGCGCCGACGACGGTAGTGAGGTTCACGTTGCCGCAGCGCTCGCCGGTTCCGATGAGCGTGCCCTGGATATGACGAGCGCCGGCCAGAATCGCGGCGCGCGTATTGGCGATGCCGAGGCCGCGATCGGTGTGGCCGTGAAAGCCAAACTGCGCGCCGGGGAAATTGTGGATTAGTGAGGAGATGACGGTCGAAACCTCTTCGGGGCCGGCTCCGCCGTTGGTGTCGCAGACGACGATGCGGCTGACTTTCTGGTTAACGCATTGCTCGATGAGGCGATGAAAGTGGTCGAGGCTGCGCTGGGCGAAATCGTCGCCGCACGGATTACCGTTTTCGCAGCGGCGGCAGGCCGCGTCCATCGCGTGCTCAAGATCAATGAGCACTTCGAGCCCTTGCTGTTGCAGAAATTCGATGGTCTCGCGCACCATGAGCAGGTTTTCTTCGAGCGTGGTCTCGAGCGAGCGCTCCACGTCGAGCAGGCGCGACTTGACGACGATGACGGCAGCGGGAATGCGGCGCTTGTGGCGAACGATGAATTCGACGTCGGGCCATTGATCAACTTTTGCCCCGCGGCCACGCGAGCGGCCAAAGAGGGCCAGACGCATCGCACCCGTATCAACTGAATCGAGCGCGGTGGTCAGGTCGGAGACAAATTGGTTGGCGCCGGCAAATCCGATCTCTGCGTACCGCACGCCAAACGCGCCCATGCGCTGCAAAAGCAGCACGGCGTTGGGTACAGAGATCTCAAGGTCAGGCTGCTGCAGGCCGTCGCGCAGGCTGGTGTCAAAGAGCTCGACTTGGGGCGTTGTGGTCACGGTCATCTGGTCTGTTGACTGGGGTTTGTTCGCGGGCGAAATTCGACGGTCGCTCGAAAAAGCCCCCAAGGGTTCATCATATCGCGATGCGCGAGGTTCTCCAGGGCCTGAGAGCTTTTCCAATTCCAGCTTTGCAGTGTCTCAAAAATCGAGCCCTGGGGACCGGGCGGCGAAGAAGCGGCTCTGGAGTCATCAGGGCTTGCGGGAATATACGTACTCAAAGGCAAGAAACTCTTTGAAGGAGTTTCCGGTGACTGGCGTGAGGTAGAGCTGGACCACCTGACGATTCTGCAGAATCGGGCCAACGACTAGGCGGTATCGGAAGGCTACGTTGGTGAAATCGCCCCACTTGGGAGCGACAAACATGCCTCCCCAGAGTACGATCGGCCCCTGCTGTTCTGCGCCGCTGTATGGGCCGGCCTCAAAACTCCGCTCATTCATCATCTGCGGCGCACGAGTGTCGACGGAGAAGTATTCATACTGGCTAGTGACCTGGTTGTAGTCGAAGTACGCGATGCGCGTGAATGGGTCGCTTTTCGAGTCCGGCGAAAGATTCATCCGTTCCTCGAGAATCGATTCCCCCACCAGACTGCGGTGCGCGATTGCGTCCGGTAAGTTTAAGGGCACGGTATTTTGGCCCGACCACATTTGCTGCCTGACATCCCAGACGCCAACCATCTGATGAATCAGATCGGGCGCAGGGTTAGTTGCGTGGGAGACCGGCGCCGTGTGAGGCGTTGAACTCTGGCTCCATGCAAACGCTCCCAACGCACCACCGCAGATCACAAGAAGCGAGCGAATTCCGAATGCTTGACGCATAACACTCCTCAGTGTCAGTCGAATTACGGCAATGTTGCAAATTCGATCCGCCTTGGATCCGTTAGACCGCGGGTGCGGGAGATGGTTCCGGCGAAGGTGGCGCGAGCATGCCGAGTTCCTGATCCTTGTACTGCAACTGGTAGAGCTTCCAGTAGAGGCCGCGCTGCGCCAGTAGCTCCTGGTGCGAGCCCATCTCGCGCAATTGGCCCTTGTGCATGACGAGAATTGTTTCTGCCCTTTGCACTGTCGACAGGCGGTGCGCAATCAAGACACTCGTCCGGCCTTCGACCAGGCGCTCGAGAGCGCCGCGAATGCGCAGTTCGGTGTCAGTGTCGACGCTCGATGTGGCTTCGTCGAGAATGAGAATGTGCGGATTGTAGGCCAATGCTCTTGCAAAATTGATAAGCTGCTTCTGGCCGGTGGAGAGCGAACTGCCCCGCTCGCGCACGGGCTCGTCGAATCCTTGCGGCAGGCTGTCGACAAAATCGAGCACGTTGACATCGCGCGCGGCTCGGCGCATGGTCTGGTCGTCGATTGCTTCGTTGCCGAGACGAATGTTCTCGCCGATGGTTCCGGAAAAGAGGAACGGATCTTGCAGGACGACGGCGAAATGCTTGCGCAATTCGGTAAGGTCGTGATCGCGCAGATCGACTCCGTCCAACAAAATGCGGCCGGCCGTGATCTCATAGAAGCGCATCATGAGGCTGGTGAGGGTGGTCTTGCCCGCGCCGGTGTGGCCGACGATCGCGACCGTCTGACCCGGCTCGATCGTGAAAGAAACTTCCTTCAATATCCACTCAACATCATCAATCGCTGCAAATGCCGCAGCCGGATTCGGAGAGATCTGGGCCGCTGCCGCGGCAGCCTTCTGCTCGTCGGTGAGCTTCTGGTAAGTAAACCAGACATGATCGAACTCAATTCGATTTGATCCGTCGCCGGAAATGGGATGGGCGGGGCTCACGATCTCCGGTTGCGAATCCATTAGCTTGAAGATCCGCTCGCAGGCCGCCATTGCAGCCTGTAGGATGTTGTATTTGTCGCTCAAATCCTGGATAGGCCGCCAGAAGCGCAAGGAGTATTGCGTGAACATGAAGAGCACGCCGATGGTAACCGTGGGCGGCAGATGAAGCACACCGAACCCGCCGCGCCAGACGACAAGCGCGATGGCCACCGACGACAGAAAATCGACCGCAGGGTAATACAGAGCGTAGGCAAAGATCGTGTCTTTGAAGGCGATCATGTGCTGGCGGTTGACGTCTTCAAAGTCGCGGTAGGCTCGCTCTTCGCGGTTGAAGAGCTGGACGACACTCATTCCCGAGATGTGCTCTTGCGTAAAGCTGTTGATGCGTGCGATAGCGGTGCGGACGCGGCGATAGCTCTCGCGCACGTGGTCGCGGAAGATGCGGGTAACGATAAGAATAATGGGCAAAACAGCGAAGGCGAGCAGTGCCAGCCACCAGCTGATGGCGAGCATAACGGCGGCCATGATGATCAGCGTAAATGCGTCATTGACAATGGCCAGCACGCCTTCAGTGAACATGTCATTGACGGCGTCGACGTCGGAGGTGAGGCGCGTGACGAGGCGGCCGACCGGGTGAACGTCAAAGAATCCCACGTCCATGCGCTGCATGTGGCGAAAGATGTCGCGGCGCAGATCGAACATGATTTTCTGTCCGATCCACTGCATCAGGTAAACCTGGACGAACTGAAGGAGATACGCAGTGACGAGGACGGCGAGATAAATGGCGGCAAGCCGCGTGACACCCTGTACGGCGCCGGACGGAAGAACGTGCGCAAGCGGGCTGTTGGTCGCCACCCAATGCGCCACGGCGTTGGAGGAGTCTTGATCGCTGGCTTCCGGATCCAGGTAGCGATCGACGGCGACCATCACGAGGATGGGGCCCGCAACGTCGCACACAGACTTGAGAGAGACCGAGAACGAGGCGATGCTGGCCTGCAACCAATAGGGGCGGACGAAATGGCCAAGGCGGCGCATGAGTTGCCCATCGTAGACCTTGCCGACAACTTCATCGTCGGCCTTCCGCTTGGGCTGCTCGCTTTGCGACTCGCTCTGCTTCTTGTCTTTTGTTTCTTTATCCGCCATCAGCTCGAGGGCTTCCTTCTTTATTGTAAGGGGAGCGCGGGCACGAAGGAGACCGTTACGAAACTCGAAGCGTGCACAATTCGGAATCTCACCGGAATCAGTAACAGGGAGCGTCGCACGCCAGGAGTTCCGGTACCCGCCAACGCATCAGACTTCATCAACTAGTTGCCAAAAGCAACTAGTTGAAATACTCTCGCACTATGAATTCAATGGGTGACTTGACCCGAGATGCAGAACAGGTATTCGCGATCCGGGAGTTTAACCGCTTCTACACGGCACGATTGGGTCTGCTGCGCAAAAAGTATTTGGATGGAGAGTTTTCGCTAACAGAGGCTCGGATATTGTATGAGATCGATTTAAGCTCTGAACCGACCGCCTCGACAATAGGGGAAATAGTCAGGCTGGATGCGGGGTATATCAGTCGAATACTTACGCATCTGACAAAAAGAAAGCTCATACTGCAAACTCCGTCAGAGTTAGACGGCCGCAAGAAAATACTCGCCCTTTCCAAAACCGGGCAGAATAGGCTTGCCGAACTTAACGAGCAATCTGCCCAACAAATCCGAGGATTGCTGCATCCCCTGAGCGAGTCCGAACGAAACTTAGTCATCGCATCGCTCTCGAGAGTTCGGTCGATTTTGAGCCGAAAGATGCAGCCTGCCGCCCGAATCGTTCGGCTGACTCAAGCCAATGACGACGCCCTTCGCCTTTTGCAGGAGTATTACGAATCAATTCAGGTGCTGAATCGGGACGCCCCCAAAGTGGTTCGAAAAATCATTGGCGCGGCATCTTCTGGCATGTGGCTCGCCTATTTTGAAAACAAAGCTGTCGGGTGCGTCGTACTCCGCAAGCTTGACTCCCTCTCATTCGCTGGAGAATGCAAGCGCCTGTATGTGCAGCCCTGGGCACGCGGACACGGCATCGCGAACGCACTGCTCGATGCCCAAGAGCAATACGCATGCAGCGAAGGTCTGCGATGGATCTATTTGGACAGTCGCGACGACCTGAAAGCCGCGATCGCCCTTTACCAGAAGCGCGGTTACGTTCCATGTGAGCAATACAACGAAAATACAGAAGCAACTATCTTCCTTCGTAAAAGAATTGACAGCTGCCATGCTCGGTTGCCCAACCGCCAGGCGCGAGCTTTAGAGACGCTTAAAGGGGGAAAATGAACCGTCGTACGTTTTTGCTATCCGCCTCGTCAATGGCAGCGCTCACGAACTCGGATACCTGGGCGCAAACCACGCAACCTCCCGAGGCGCTCGCGAGGGGGCGTCGAGTTGTCATCGAAGAACTAGTCGCTGCCCTCACGGAAGACGATCTGAAACAAGCGGGTATGGTGTTTTCTCCCTCGCCAGCACCATCAAAGCCGACCGCTGTTGTCTGGGTTCACGGTGCTACGGCAAATTTTTACTATCCCAGCTACGTGGCCATTGCGCGGCAAATGGCTGCAATGGGTTACACATTCGTTCTGGGAAACACTCGGATGCATGACCTTGGTTGCGTGCTCTCAGAGGGAGCAGACGGCTCGGTATTGCGCGGTGGCTCTCTGTGGGGCCTGCCGAGCAAGGAGCCCCTGGACATCGCAGCGTGGATCGATGTCGCTGAGAAGAAGGGTCATTCGTCAGTAGTATTGGTCGGGCACAGCGCCGGGGGTCCGGCGGTCCGCCGCTATATGGCAGAACGAACGGATAAGCGAGTCGTGGCGTGGGGCCAAGCTTCCGTTGGTCTGGCGCTCTGGCCTCCCAAGGAAAACAGCGAACGAAACAAGGTGGCTCACGAGATGGTTGCCAATGGCCATGCCCAGGACTTCCTGCCGGATTTACGGCTCAGCGCTGGAACGTTTCTGGATTACCAGCTCACGCCCGACGACATCTACGACTTCTATGGCATCGAATACACGAAACCAGCGGTCACGCGAGTGCATAGTCCCCTCCTGGCTTTCTACGGTTCCAATGATGTGGGATCAGCCGCCGACCTTGAACATTTGCGCGCGCTGATTGCAAGGAGCGGGGGCGGACCCGCTCACATCAACACCGCGATTATTCAAAATGCAGATCACGATTACAGTGGCCGGGAGGCTGAGGTTGCACGTCTCCTTGAGGACTGGATCGCCGGACTGACGCACACCAATCCAGAGTGACTCCCGATGCATTTGAAGACTGGCGAACGATTCAGAAATGTGAATCTTTGACTGGCTATATTTTCTGATCTTGTTGTGAACCGGAACAGCTGAGCCTTCAGAGCGGCGTGGCGGTGCGCGTCATTTAGTCTGGTCTCCCCTGTCGCCAGGTGAGCCGCCGCCGGGTTTCGGAGCAGGCTGGGCCACGAGCTTCGGCTTGGGCGCGGGACGCGAAACGCCCATGCTGAGTAGAACGAAGCCGAAGCCTTTGCGCAACCAATCCATCACATTCATTCCGGCATCTCGCAGTTCGTGGGACGTGGTTTGTGAGTTGGGTTTCGTGGATCGTGTGCGCTTTACTTTGCCGTGGGCGCGGTTGGCGTGGAATCGGTCGGCAACTCACCACGCACGATCTGGAGCGCGGCCGGAGGCAGAGGCTTATCCGCATTCGCCAGGAGCAGAGTTACCTGCCAGATTTCTGTCTCGCTGAGCGTGCCCTTGAACTGTGGCATGCCGGTAAGACGGATGCCATTGAAGACCGTCCAGTAGGTCTTGCCCGGAGGGTCGTCGCTCACTCCCACGACGGTGCTCCCTTTGTGCTGCACCCAAAGTTGTGGCGCCTTCGGATACATGTTGGGGCCAAGGTTCGAGGGCTTGCCGTAGAAGCCGTGGCACACGGCGCATTGGTCACTGTAAACTTCGGCTCCGGCGGTGAGAGTGGCCTCATCGGCCTGAAGCGGCGGGTTGCCGGGCATCTCGCGGCCGATGCGCGCGCTGAGCGGTATAGAGACGATCTGGCGCTCCATCGGAAATGGCGTATCAGCTACAGCTACGGGCGGATGCCCAAAGTGAAACCATGCCAGCACACCCAATGGCAATAGAACCAAACAGAGGATGATTCCGAGTAAAATGCGTCCCATCTTTCGCAGCGCCTCCCATGCCTATCATCGCAGACAAGCCTCAATTTGACGGCGAAAGTTGCGCACGCCGCGGAGTGCCCGTTCCCGCCGGAACACGTCTAATCTGCACGTCTCGTTTTGAAGGTTCCGCTGCAAGTTTCTGGGGATTTTAGGGGTAAGTTTCGTGGCGCGTCTCATACGGGGGCGCGCCCCGAGGTGATTTAATACCAGATGGGGGAAGCGCCGCATCCATACCGCCGTGAAAGCACGATTTAAGAGGAGCGATTCCGCCATGGCGGACGCTCGAAAAGCAGGTTTGGGCCGGTCAGCGCAAGCGCTTCGGCAATCCCTTGGAGGAATTTCGAACCCGATGGTCTTATATCGCCGTCTTGCCATTTTGCTGGCGCTTAGTTTCCCGGTGATGCCCGCCGTACTTGCGCAAAGCTCGAATTATTCGTCGTCCAACCCGGCACAGGATCAAAACAAGGAGCTTGCGCAGAATCAGCCTTCAGGCGACGCCCAGCAGGCTCCTGGCGCAAATCAGGGCGAGATCAGCGTGCAGGAGCGGATCCGCCTGCGCCGCGCGCAGCGCCGGAGCACGGCGATTCACGACGCTTACGACCATCGCTGGGAAACATACCTGGACATGGGCTACTTGCGCTTTAAGCCTGGGCCGTCGCTGCAAAGGCTCACCTTCTACGCGTGGGAAACGGGCCTGACGAGATTTTCGAGCGAGCGGCTGGGCTATACGCTGGTCGGCCGCGGCTACTTTGGGACGGCATATTGCAACATCACGACCTACTGCACGGGCTATTTCACGCGGCCTTCGATCAGCCAGTACGACGTGATCGGCGGCCCTGTGTATCGCTTTTACCTGCAACCGAAGTTCGCCATCTCAGGCCGCGCGATGGCTGGATGGTCACACGGCAACTTCTCCGGCGACACAAATGGCATTCCGCCCGTTGACAAGGGCCTTTACCCCGATGCCAACACGTTTGCCGCGAGCGCCAGCGTGATCGGCGAGCTCAACATTTCTCCAAACCTCGCGCTGAAGCTCGCGCCGGAATATTTCTTCACCGGCTTTGGATCGACGGTTCAGGCCAGCCGGGGATTCACTGGCGGACTTGTGTACCGGTGGGGAAAGCAGTAGGGCAGTTCACAGTCCTTTGTTCATAGTTCGCAGTCGTCCGTGAATCCTGGTGCAAAGAGCGGAAGCGCGTACTTAGAAAGCGTCAAGGCGATGAAGAACGAATTGTCTCGCAGGGGCTTCTTGCAGACGGCCGTTGCGGCGAGCGTCGCGGCAACAGGGGCTTTGCCGGCGTTGATGGGCGCCGCGACTGCGCGGGCCGAAGCAATTCCCGCTTCGGGCAAGTTTTCGCCGCTCAGCCTTGGCCTGGCCAGCTACACCTTCCGCAACTTTACCCGCACACAAATGATCGGCTTCATGAAGCAGTTGAGTGTAGCCAACCTCAACTGCAAAGACGTGAAGGACCATCTGCCGATGGACCCCACCCTTGAGGCGCAGGCGCTGGCCGATTATGCTGCAGCGGGCATCAAGCTCCATGCCGCGGGCGCCATCTATTTCAAGAACAACTCCAGCGACGAGATTCGCGCCAAGTTCGAGTACTGCAAGAGGGCCGGCATCAAGGTGATTGTGGCCGGCGACCCGACACCGGATACGCTTCCGCTGATTGAGCCGTTTGTGAAGGAATACGATATTCGCCTCGCCATCCACAATCATGGACCCGAAGACACGCTCTTCCCTTCCCCATTCGATGTGCTGAAGGCGATCAGGAACATGGACCCGCGCATCGGCTGCTGCATCGACGTCGGCCACGCGGCGCGCGCGGGAGCCAATCTTGTTGAGGCGATCCACGCATGCGGTCCGCGCCTCTACAACATGCACGTTAAGGACCTGACCAGTTTCGCCAGCAAAGAAAGCCAGGTTCCCGTGGGCGAAGGCATCATGCCCTTCCGCGAGATGTTCGAGGCGCTGATCAAGATCGGCTACCAGGGCTACATCGATCTCGAGTACGAGATTCACCCCGACGATCCTATGCCCGGCGTAATCGAAAGCTTCGCCTTCATGCGCGGTGTACTGGATGGGATGGGGTATCTGACGCACGCGTGAGGCTAGCGAGCCTGCTAATCAGCGGGGCTCGTGCTGTCTCAGGGCTCAGAATCGCGTCCAGTCGACTCCGCTGTGGGACGTCGCGTTGAGTCCATCAATTCTCTGACGGCCGGTCTCAGTATCCACCGCGGCAGCAGTTCGCGTGATTGAGATTCTCATGCGACCGAACGGAGTCTGGCTGAATCCAAACCGGTGTGAGCACACGGGGAATAAGATGCAAGAATTCATGCACGCTGTACGGAAACAGGATCTTCCGCTAATCGGCAGTTCGTACAACTTCGTTGGGGCGGAACAAGGGGACGTCGCAATCTCGATCTTCCTTGTCGAGGCGCAACCGGGACGCGGCGCGCCACTGCATTTTCACGAATACGATGAAATCGTATTGGTGCAGGAAGGCCAATCGCGCTTTGTAATCGGCGAGATCACCCGGGAAGCTCTACCGGGCGATATCCTCGTCGTGAAAGCGAGAACCCCACACGGATTCGTTAATGCAGGATCCGGGATCCTCAAGCAGCTGGACATACATGTGAGTCCGCGATTCCGACAGGAACTTGTCGATTCTACGGAGACATCCCGCAGGGCGGGCATTCCGGAACCCTCATGAGGTCGGTGCTCACTCTGAGTTTTAGACCATGCCGATGGTTCCGAGCCAGGTTTCGACCAATTCAGGCCATCCAGTGATCGGAAGCTTCGTCGGACGCAGCCCGAACGCGTGGTTGCCTTGCGCGTACAAATGCATCTCCGCCGGAACTCCTGCCTTCTTAAGCGCAACGTAGTAGGACAGAGAGTCATACACGCTGTCTACATGGTCGTCTTCGGCCTGCAAGAGAAACGTGGGCGGCGTTTCGCTTGATACATGAATGTCGGGATTCAGGCCGAGATTTTCATCTGCGGTCGCGAGCGGATCGGGCGGAGGAAGCGAGTACTTCTTCGCGCCAAATCCGGCATCGTACTCCGCTGCTGCCCGCGACAGATGGCCAGGATAAATGGCCACGGCAAAGTCGGGGCGGCAGCTGAACTGGTCGGCCGCGTCAATTGGAGCGTAGACGCGCTTGTCAAAGTAAATGCTCATCGCGACCGAAAGGTGCCCGCCTGCCGAGAATCCGAGCACTCCGATTTTGTGCGGATCGATGTGCCATTCCGCGGCGTGAAAGCGAACCAGCCGCAGCGCTCTCTGCGCATCTTCAAGCGCCATCGGCGACTCCGGATAGGGCCCCGATTTCGGATAGGGCCCCACGTCTGTCACGCGGTACTTCAATAACACGCACGTGATTCCCTTTTGCGTCAGCCAGTCGCAGACCTCGGTTCCCTCAAGATCGATGGCCAGAATCTGGTAGCCGCCGCCGGGAAAAACGACAACCGCGGCGCCGGTGTTCTTGCCGGTTGGCGAGTAAACGGTCATCGTGGACGAGGTCACGTTGCTGACGGCGGTGACGGTGCGCCCGGCGATCAGAGACTTTGGGTCGGTTGAAACCGTCTCTGGTCCACGGACCGGCTGCAGATCGGGCGCAGCGCCGGGCCAGATGGGAATCTGCGTGTGGCCGGGCGAAGGCTGCCAGCCAGAAGTCTGGGCGCAAACGGCGGCGGACGAAAACGCAACGCAGAACGCAAGAAGCAAGGGCTGATTCACAATTCTTGCAGCGTAACAGCTTATTCGCTTCGAGGCGTTACCTACCGTGGTGCCGGTC
>Ga0265316_10000576_pt1 | contig 41017 bp, 35 predicted proteins | sample 4522metaG_FD_202092 | JGI IMG/M metagenome (GOLD analysis project Ga0265316, IMG submission 202092) | Rhizosphere microbial communities from Carex aquatilis grown in University of Washington, Seatle, WA, United States - 4-5-22 metaG | ecosystem: Host-associated > Plants > Roots > Rhizosphere >... | reverse complement strand
AATATTCCGCCCAATGTAGTTACTTTTAATACGCTGATGGATAAGGCAGCCGACTACAAAGAGGCTGAATCGGTTTTGAAGAAGATGGACGACGCCAATGTCAAGCCCAACGTGGCTACATACTGTACTCTATTTTCAAAAAATATCGGTAATTGCAAGATAGAAGATATTCACAAAGACTATCTGCGTCTGAAGAATCGTCCTTCTTCAGCATTAGAGCCATTAATAAAAAGATTATTCGGCCAAGGCAAACACCAGGAAGCATATTACTTGATTTTGAACCACCCCCATTTACCAGCGGCCATGAAAATAGTAAGTGAAAATTTTAGTCAAGCGGTTTCTATGTACGAGCGTTTTAAGACGAAAGACTTTTATGAAGCAAACATAGATTATGCATTAGGGATAGCATGCTTCGATATCGGTAAGCGAGATAAAGCAATCAAACATCTTAAAAAAGCTCTTACACACAAACCAGCCGAGCAAAGAATAAAGCACATTCACGGGTTATTAGAACAAGCCGGGGAATAATTACCTACCCGCTCAATAAAGTAATTCATTGAAAATTAGGCGCCAGGTGGTCAATCAATCTCATATAAATCCCGTGGCTAATAAACCTGAAAAACAGGTCAAAAGGAGTCACGCTACATTAGGCAAATGCGAAGCCCGAATAGGGAATTTACTTATTTTGCGGGAAGGTCGCCTAATATAAAGTTAGCGGAGGCGAAGAAATGGAATTTATGGTTAACCATAACCATATCAAAGGAGAAACGAATGAAGAAAATTTTATTGTTCGTAACGCTATGGTTATTGACGTTCATCGGAAACGGATGTGTAGCCGTTCGATACCCGGATGAATATTGGGGCTGGCCTGAGGAGCGCCGTATGGAATGGCGGGAGCACCATCATCCCCAGTGGTTCGAACGCTACGATGAACGGCACGAAGAACGCCACGGCGAAGGACACGAGGAGCATCACTAACAAAGGTTGTGATGGCTGCCGTTTGTTATGGAGAACCGGTTCGGCATCTGGGTGGGCGATTTTCATCGAAATACAGCAACGAGTAAACCGATTAATGCTCCGCCTGCTTTGCCAGGTCATCATCTGCGCTATTGGCTAACGATATTAAGACAAAAGACAAAGCAAAAAAATAACAAGCATCTTTATCCCGTGCCTGTCATTGCATTTGTCCATATTATTACAAACCCATTTAGCCGAAAACAGATAGCCGTTTACACGGATTTTGCGTAATCAATCATCCCATGGAAATCCACAATAACTGCCGGCGCATTTCCCACTACCCATGCATCGTGGCCGCAAGGCAGTAACGAAACGTCGCCAGGATGACATTCCAACTCGGTGCCATCGCCCATTTGGACCTTAATCACACCAGATACGTGGTACTGAAAATGCGACGCCTCGCAGCTTTTTGTTTTGGCTATGGGCTGAACCGACTCCGACCACCTCCAGCCCGGCTCAAGAATGGCACGGCCAACCGTGGCCCCGCCTATCTTGATAAGCTCCACCCGACCTTTCGGAAATCTCCGGACTTCATCGGGCTTCATAAAACTCTTCAATTCCGCTCTTTTCGCGGTTGTTCCTATTCGCTTCCCGATTGTCTTCATAATATTTATCTCCTGAATTAGTCAAGCTTCATTCTATTATTGCCGGGGCGGTAAATTGCGCCAAGTCACCCAGGCCAAGCCCATTCTCTATTTCACTGATTTGTTTAACCGCATTCTCGAATCCGTTTTTACCAAGCATCTGGCGCTCGATATCCTCGAATTTGTCGTTCATCTTGTCTAACTGTTTGGCGGTTAGCGTCTGTTTCCACGCGGGAAAAATAACCGTATCCTCTCTTGCTGCGTGAGGCCGATACATCCGCACCATCGACTCTAGTGCCCTCGTCAATGAAATCGTGTCGCTTGGTTCTATTTGTGCGGCATTTGTTACGGAAAGAATATACTCGGTTATCTCTCGTCCCCGGTCATGCTGTACGACAAGAATACTCGTCAAGCCCCCCGCATCGCCCCCCGTTTTTTTGACTGCGGGGAAAATGAATGCTTCCTCCAGTTTCTTTTCGTGATAATCCTCGCCAAAAGTGCGAAACAGATTGGCTGTTTTATGAATCGCGTCAGGCGAAACATCCGAAGGATTACTTCGCAGCCGCACCGCTATCTCGCTGTAAATAAACAACGCCCGCCGCAAAACGCCGTGCTCGCGCATCAAGTCTTCGGTCGCAGTAACTTCCCCGCCCATCACCTCTTTGCTTGGCTCCGGCCCCCCTACACCCAGCGCCCTGCCCGCTAAAATCATACTGCCGCTTACGCCGCCGATACCGACGAGTAAATCTCTTCTGCTCAATCTCATAGCAATCTCCTTAACAACAACCGCATATTAAATCTCGCGGCAAATCACAGCTATAAGGAAACTGCTTAGACGTGAATTCGTAATTGCTTAAGCCGGTCGAATCCTCCGTAACGCCTCATCGACCGAAACACGTGATGCAAAATATGCTGCTATGCGAAATTACTTGGTTGCCCTGCCGAGGTAGGAACCATCTTCGGTGTTGATGCGAACCACCTCGCCGACTTCGATAAAAGGCGGCACCCTTATTCTCAGGCCCGTCTCTAAATCGGCGTCCTTCATCTGGTTTGTAACAGTCGCGCCTTTTGGCTGGGGCGTAGTTTCCGTAACAGTCAGTTCCACCGTCTTGGGGATTTCGATACTTACCACATTGCCGTTATTCAGCATTGCCGTCAGCATCGTATTGGGCTTGAAAAACTTTATCAGGTCGCCGATTATCTCGTTGGGAACCGTTATCTGGTCAAACGACTGTGTATCCATCAGAACGTGGCCACTGCTGTCCGAATAAAGGTACTCCATCTCTCGCTTGTCAAGATACGCCTGCTCAACTTCCTCCGTGGCGCGTAAACGTGTCTCAATAATGGTGCCGTCAGAAATCCTCTTGAGTTTGGCCTGAACGAACGCACGCAGGTTGCCGGGCGTCACATGAGCAAACTTGGCGCAGATATACAACTGGCCATCCATCTTAACGGCCATACCGGGACGCATTTCACTTGCCTTCACAACATTCTCCTATACAAACTATTTTCTTCAATAACCGATAAACGGCCTATTTTAGCTTAAAGACCGCTTCCTAGTCAAGTGTAATCGAAGCAAATCATCGATAATCAATTACCAATTATCAGTTCTTGCCCTGGGGATTAAGGTATTTGAACTCGAAGAAAAACCCGTCGGGCCTGCTGATTCCGTAGCCCGCCGACAGGCCGAAATACTTTTTCACCGCGATAAACTCAGGCAGCAAGCTAAAGTCCGCGAAATCCCACGCGTCAGGCCCCGCCAGGACAGCCGCCGCCGGCCCCATTCCCATGGAAGCCCGCCGTGATTTGCCGCTGTCCTTCAGCATCCACCACAACAATTCCCCCGACGCTACATTATCTTCAAAACCCGCCGACCCCACAACCGAAGGCACCGCCGTTTTCGCTGTGTTAAACCACTTCGCCGAACTCACTGGCTCACTTTCCGCCCCGCCCAAAGTCCGTATCGCCCGCTCAACCGCCGGCTCCGGCCCGAAAATCAAATGCGTATCGGTAATCGTAAAAGCCAGCCGCTCCCCCTTCGGCGTCGCACGCTGCGTACCCGCTTCCACCATCGGCACAGACCCGCCCAAAACGGGCACTCCCGCCGGCCCGATAAGATAAAGCGTGTATCCAAGCAGTTCACGCGTTGGCTCAGGATTGTTCGGCGCAATCAGCCGCTTGTGAATAAGCGACAGAGATTTCTCCAGCGCCGCCCGATTATTCACACTCACGGCTATATAAATATCCGTCGGTTCTTTATCCTTCGAAAACGGCTTGTTTACGCTCTGAGCAATCACAATCTCCGTGCCAAAATATTCTATTATGTCGGGCCTGATGGATATCCCCGGCTCACTGTCCGACCCCGTCCCCGGAATCGGCTGCTGAAGCAATAGCGCCGTCGTCGGGTCAAATCCGTAAATTATGCTGCAAAGCTCGTCATACGCACGCTTGATATCCAGGTTCAAAAAACTCACCGAGCACGCCGACGCAGGCACAAACCGAGGAGCACGCACCGGGTCGGAACGCATCTCCAGCATTTTCAAAATGCCCTTCCTCGTCCCGGTCGTCCTCAAAAAAAACTTCCCGCGAACCGTACTTTCCACATCCGGCGCAATACCGGCAGAAAACCCAAGCCCCCCAACCCCGTCAAGCCCGAGATTGGCAATCTCCTTCTGCGATTCGCCCGTCGTGTCCTCATCGGTCATCTGTTTTATCACCCGTTTGAAATTAACATATACATCAGCGTCATGATATGGCCCGACCGCTCCCATCGTTGCCATGTAATCCGTATCGGCCGATAGCGTTGAAGCCCCCGCACCCTTAATCTGCGAAACAACGAACTTTACCGCCTCCGCATCGCTTGCCATTATCAGGCAATCACCGACAAAACAATAAACGTCTTTTTTCGATGTCGGCGCTACCTTTGCTGCCATATTATCATCGCTGTCTTTAACCGCCGGTTTCTCCGTCGCCTTCGTCGTCAGTGTTATGATATTTACGTCACGATAGCTCTCAATCCCCCTGTGCGCGCCTTTTTCAACAGACCTGGCCGTCATCTTCTCGATAACGTCTCTCACCTTGCCGACATTGCGACCCCACTGGCTTATCAGCATCATCGACATTTCCTGCTGCCCCGTCGTCATCGCAAACGCCAGTCGACCTTCAGGCATAATATTCGTGTCGAGTATGCCTTTTACAAACGAGTCCTTGTCACCTTCTATCTTTTCACGAATCTTGACGGTAAAGTTTTTGACAAACGCCGACATCGACGGGTCATTATATAATTTATAAATACTGGTTTTTTCGAGCTTGCTCCTGAACTGATTAAAATCGCTTATATCAACAAGCAGCACTGTATCCGTCCCGACAAGCTCCGCCGTCTTCGGCAGCGCTGCCCCCATCGCGTTGCCAACCGTCACCGCTGCACAAATAATACAAATCGAAACGACTGCCCTAATTTTCATCTGCGCCTTCCATCAATCAATCTTCAGCTTGCCCTTATTGCGTCTGCCGTCCGGCTGAATATACCTGTACCCCGTATTCGGATTGTTTTTGTCGTACGCGAACGCATCGCGGTTATCTATAAAATGCATCACGTAATCCACAGGTATCGCAAACCCCAGCCCCCCGAGGAATACGTAGCCCATATTCGTAACGCCGATAACCTCGCCCGACAGGTTAAACAAAGGCCCGCCTGAATTGCCCGGGTTAATCGCCGCGTCGGTCTGCAAATAAATCAGCCCCTCGAACGCCCTGTTCGTCGTGCTGATAACGCCGTTGGTAACAGTCCGCTCAAGACCCAGCGGATTACCGATTGCGAATACCTGCTCGCCCGCCTTTATATCGCCAATATCGCCGAGATAAACAAACTTCACCTGCATATCGCCCAAATCCTCGACCTTCAAAAGTGCCAGGTCAACGAAAGGATTTATCGCCTCAATCCGCACGCCTTTGAAAACCTTCTTGTCGAAGCCGTCTTTTTCCTTCTTGAATACCGTTACCTCAATTTTTGTTTCCTTCTCGACGACGTGATAATTCGTTATAAGATACCCCTGCTCATTTATAAAAAATCCCGACCCCATCCCTGCCGGGCTGCTCACCTTGACCACCGCCTCCCCGACTTCCGCCACACACTGCTCAATTGTTCTTTTCTGAAATTTACCCGTGTAATACAGCCGACCTGCCGCCGGCTCCGCTTTTATCTCATTCGCTTCCGTCGCCGGCTGCATCGACACCGCATTGGCATCTCCCGTCTTGTCATAGTGATATTCGAGAACATCATCCTTAGGAACAGCTATTACCGTAACGCCGACGTCCACGTAAATCTGCTGGTGCCTTTCCGCTACAATATCACCCACGAGCTTTTGCCCTCCCTTTAGCACAACGACGTCCGCCCGCACAAATGCCGCAAATAAACCGGCAAACACAACACCCAACACGATTGTCCTGTAATATCTCATAAATTACCCGCCTAAGGGCGAGGTCTCGCTTTCGGCGGACCTGCCAATCAACGATAAATCCGTTTCCTGTTTTACGCCATAACCCCCGCTTTTTCAAGCATAAACCGCTTTCATCGGCGAATTCTGTTGCAAATCATCGCTCTTTGTTGACAATATCAAATCATAATTCAAAATTCTGAAATCTAATATGGTTTTCACGCTTCATAGATATATTTTCCGCGAGGTCATAAAGGTTTTTATCCTCGCAACCGTGGCTCTGACGTTGATGATGAGCTTAGGCAGTATTCTGCGCCCGGTCCAGGAATTCGGCGTAGGCCCCGGGCAGGTCGTCCGCCTTATGATTTATTTCCTCCCTGTTACCCTCACCTTTGTCCTGCCTATGGCCGCGCTTTTCGCCACCACCCTCGTTTATGGCCGGCTCGCCAACGACAACGAGCTTGACGCCTGCAAGGCAAGCGGTATTTCCGTCCTCACACTGGTTTACCCCGGCTTTATTCTCGCCATCGTTGTCGCTACCGCAAACCTGCTCCTCAGTTTTTATGTTATGCCCGCATTTATACACCAGGCCGAAAATTCCCTCAAAAACGACGCCAGGCAAATCCTTTTCAGAAATATCCAGCGAAAGGGTTACTATTCCCTGCCCCCTGACGGCCGCTGCAGGATTTATGCCGACAACGCCGACATGCAAAATAATGTGCTCTCAGGAGTTGTCGCCGTCGATATGGCGCCCAACGGCTCAATCAAAAGAATCGTTACCGCAGAAACTGCGAAAGTTGTCTTCGACCCCCATCAAAATATTAACGAGGTCCGCATTAACGCCCACAACACCTGCCAGATAGCCCCCGGTGAAGACGCCGCCTTTTTCGCTGAACAGCTCTCCCTCACCGCCGAATTCGGCGCACTGCTCGGCGACAATATCCAGTTCAAAAAAATCGGCGAAATGAAACAAATCCGCCGAAACCCAATGCTCTTCGAACCCGTCACTCGGCTTGCCCGCCAGCTCTATGCCATGTTCACCGCCGAGCTCCTCGCCCAGCAGATTAACGACACCTTCTCCTCCCCCGCCAAAACACCCTTCAAGCTCTTCAATGATCGTCAGGTTGTCGAATTTTCCGCAAAATCCTGCTCACTCAGGGATGAAGAATGCCTCATTCTCTCCGATGACGTAATTATCACCGAACAGCCGGTCAGCGGCAATACCCCCCCACGAACCATGCGGTGCCAAAAGGCCTTTATCAATATCGAAGGCGAGGAGACGGCCCCCACCCTTACTCTCGATATTCAAAACGCCAAATGGACGTCCGCCGACCCGCAAAACCCGCAGACACAGGAAAATATCCTCACAAGACAAATCATCCGGGGGCTTGTTATGCCCGCTGCCGTTACCGACAATTTCAAAACCGACGACATACTTGGTGAAATAACCCCAAAAGTAATATCTGCCGCCCTCCACAGCGGCCCTGACAAACGGCTGCTCGCTATGCAGGACCAGCTTCAAAAAAGAATCCGCAGGACACTTACCGCTATAAGCTCCGAAATGAACTCACGCCTCGTCTTCGGCATCGGATGCGTAACACTCATTATGATTGGTATCGGCCTCGGAATCGTCCTCAAAGGCGGCCACCTCCTTACCGCCTTTGCAGCCAGCGCAGCGCCCGCTCTCGTTTTCATCTCCTGTATTATCATGGGCAAAAACATCGCCGAAAACCCGTCTTCCAGATTCATATTCGGCGTCCCGATGATGTGGGCAGGATTGATTATTCTTTCACTATTGGGATTTGAATTATATCGACGCTTACTTAAGCATTGAACGATAAAAATGAAGATACTCGATAAATATGTTGCGAAAAACTTCCTCATCGGCTACGTCATTGCCTTTGGCGTCCTCATCGGCATGCGCATAACCATCGACCTCTTCGCAAATCTCGACGAATTCGTCGAGCATGCCGACCTGAATACCATGGCCGTAATTGCCAACATCGTCACTTATTATTCGCTCCAGAGCACTTTGTATTTCCGCGACTTCGCAGGAATGATTACCGTCGTCGCCGCTGCGTTCTCCCTCGGCAAAATGGTGCGATACAACGAGCTAATAGCTATGATGGCTTCGGGCGTCAGCTTAAAAAGAGTCATCACCCCCATTGTTATCCTCGCCGTCGTGTTCTCCGGCCTTCTCATAATCGACCAGGAGCTGATTATCCCCGCTCTCGGCTCAAAACTCGTCAGGGGCTCAGATGCCGTCCCGGGAAAAGAATCTTACAAAGTATGGTTCATAACCGACGCCAGCGGCTCGCTTATATCGGCCAAAAAATTCGATGTGGCTTCCTCCTCTTTTGATGACCTCATTGTCGTAACTCGCTCCAAAAAACCCGACGCCCTCCTTTGGGAACCAACAGGCATTATCGAGGCCCGCAAGGCAACTTACGATTCCAAAAAACAGACCTGGCTCCTCACCAACGGCTTTCTCACTCCCATCCCCAAACCCGGCTTGCATCAGCCAGGCAGACAAAATGCCGCCGCCTCACGAACGCCTCTTCCGACCTACCGCACCGACTTAACGCCAAACGATATCCCTATCAGGCGAAAAGCCGAGCACAAATCTCTCCTCAGCTCTCTGCAATTATCTCAACTGGCCTCGCAGGGAACACAGCTCAAAGACCTCGCGAACCTCTACAGCCAGAAACATTTCAGAATCACCGACCCCATTATGAATCTCGTTATGCTCCTCGTATGCCTTCCTGTCCTCGTTTGCCGCGACCCCAAATCAATGAAATCCGCCATCGCAATCAGCTTCGCCATCACCGCCGCCTCGCTCGTCATTAGCTTTGTCTGCAGAATACTCGCCACGGAGGATGTCTTCGGCAGAATCGTCCCCGAACTCTGGGCGTGGCTCCCCGTCTTTATCTTCGCCCCAATCGCCTTTCTTGAAATCGACTCAATGAAAACCTGATTCAGGAAACCAGACCTGACTTCAATTTTTCACGAATCTCTTTATTTATTCTCGCGCTGCACCATTGTTTGCCGCACATCGAGCAGTAATCCGCGGTACTCTTGCCTTTTTCCTCTATCCCCTTGCACGCCTCCTCGTGCATTCTAACAGCCGTTTTCGGGTCAAGTGACTGCGCAAGATGGCTGTCCCAGTCAAGATTCGCTCTGGCAATACTCAATCCCCTGTCCCTGTCCGCCGCACCGGCAAGTCCCCTCGCCACATCGCCCGCGTGCGCCGCAATCCGCGCCGCAATCACGCCCGTCCGCACGTCCTCGGCATTCGGCAAACCCAAATGTTCCCTCGGCGTAACATAACACAAAAACGACGCTCCGTAATACGCCGCCGCCGTCCCGCCTATCGCCGACGTTATATGGTCATACCCCGGCGCAATATCCGTTACCACAGGCCCAAGAACATAAAACGGCGCATTATGGCAAATCTCCTGCTGAATCTTCATATTGTGCTCTATCTGGTTAAACGGCACATGCCCAGGCCCCTCTACCATAACCTGGCATCCCGCCTCAACAGCACGCTGCGTCAATTCGCCTAATGTCCGCAGTTCCGCAATTTGCGCCTCATCCGTCGCGTCCGCCAAACTCCCGGGCCGCAATCCGTCTCCCAGCGAAAAACAAACGTCATATTCACGCATCAACGCGCACAATTCATCGAACATCTCGTACAGCGGATTTTGCCTGCCGTGATAAAGCATCCACTCCGCCAGTAACGCCCCGCCCCTGCTCACTATCCCCATTACGCGCCTGCCCGTCAAAGGCAAATATTCTCTCAGCACCCCAGCGTGAATTGTAAAAAAATCAACCCCCTGCTTTGCCTGTCTCTCAATCACCTTAAGAATTATCTTCTCATCAACATCCTCAACCGTCCTGTCCGAAACCATCTGATAAATCGGCACCGTCCCAAACGGCACAGGACACTGGGCAAGCAATTTTTCCCTTATCGCGTCCAAATCGCCCCCCGTGCTCAAATCCATTATCGCATCCGCCCCGGCTTCTATCGCAACCCGCATCTTCTCAATTTCTTCCCCAACAGTGCTGCGAACGCTGCTCACCCCGATATTGGCGTTGACCTTCGTCGCCAGCACACGACCTATCCCACGGGGCTTCAAATTCCGCTTCAAATGAATCACATTGGCTGGTATCACTAACCGCCCCGCCGCTGTCTCATCACGCACTAAACCCGCCTCAACCCCTTCGGCATTAGCCACGTATTCAACCTCCGGACTTATCCGCCCGAACCTCGCCGTCTCTAATTGTGTCGCCATTTCTTTTACCGCCTTAAAATAAAAAAATCGCTTTCATAAGAAAGCGATTACAATCTAACGCCAACATCTTCGACTGTCTTCAATCACTTCCCTACGCAGGCCTCGCCTCTTTCGGCTGTCCTGTTCAGGTTCAAAGGGTTTACTCTCAGGCCATCCAACAAGCCACCCCTAGTGAACAACTGCTTTATATCTCAATGTTCTCGGTTAATACCAAATCGAAATTATAATATTCGGCTCTGTCTTCTTGGATACGATATCGCCCGTAACCGTATTCGTATGCTTTACGGTAACTCCCGGGTTATCCGCCAGCCATTTGCAAATCTGCTCATCCAGAAACTCAATCGCTCCAGGATGCAGTTTCGTATAGAAATTCTTGATGCCCGTAATCCGGTCAGGCCAGCTCACCTTCTTGCCCGTGTCCTTTATAACAGGCATAGGCATATCTTCTGATGCTTCGCTTGCGCTGCTCGATATGCCCCCTCCCCCAAGGTCTAATGGCGAATGTGATACCGACAACCCGTCATTAAAAGGTATCGGCTTGTCCGCGTCCTGACCGCCCGGCTTGCCTGTTTTGAACTCATCCATTATACTGCCCTCCAGAAAATCATGGATTCCTCATATTTCAAAAACATTTTAAGCTATTATTTAGTATAACAACCTTGTGATAACCGTCAAACACTTTATTATATCAGCAAATGAATACTAAGAAAATTACTGTTGGCTTTATATCCCTCGGCTGTCCCAAAAATATGGTCGATAGCGAACGTATGCTGGCACAAATCGCTCAGGCCGGATTCTGCATTACACAGGACCCCGACAACGCTACCGTCGTCGTCATCAATACCTGCGGCTTCATCGAACCAGCCAAAATCGAAGCCCTCGATGCCATAAAGCAGGCCATCAAACGAAAACAAAAGGGCCATATCCAAAAAGTCATCGTCGCCGGTTGCCTCGCCCAGCGAATGGGCGAAAACCTCCTCAACGAAACTGCCGGCATCGACGCCGTCCTCGGCCTTGAATCACGCGACAACATCGTCAGAATAATTCAATCGACCTTCACATCCGACAAACCCGTTTCCGCCGTAACAGCACCCCTAAAAATCCCATACGACGACCGAACCCGACTCCGCATCACACCCCCACACTGGGCATACCTCCGCGTCAGCGAGGGCTGCAACAAAAAATGCTCCTTCTGCACCATCCCCGCTATCAGGGGCAAATCACGCAGCAAACCGAAACAACTCATCCTCACAGAAGCCAAAGAACTCGTCGCCTCAGGCGCAGTCGAACTAAATATCATCGCTCAGGACATCACCGCCTATGGCCACGACCTCAATATCCAAAACGCCCTGCCAAAACTGCTCTCCGACCTCGCCAATATCCCGCGACTCCGCTGGATTCGACTTCTTTATCTCTATCCCACCGGAATTACCGAGCGTCTAATCGAAACCGTCGTTTCATCCGATAAAATCCTCCCGTATTTCGACGTCCCTCTCCAGCACATCAATCCCCAAATCCTCAAAGCAATGCGCCGCCCTCATTCCAAAGACAAAATCTGCCGGCTAATCGAAACCCTCCGAACCAAAATCCCCGGCTGTGCCCTCCGTACAACCTTCATCGTCGGCTTCCCCGGCGAAACAGACGCCCGTTTCAATGAGCTTCTCGCTTTTATCAAATGGGCACGATTCGACAACCTCGGCTGCTTCCCCTTCTACCCCGAACAGGGAACCCCCGCCGCCAACCTTCCCCATCAGGTTCCTGATAACGTCAAAAAACTTCGAATCGAAAAACTTATGCTCGCCCAGCAAAAAATCGCATTCGATAAAAATAAATCCCGAATAGGCAGCACATTGACCTGCCTCGTTGACACCATCGACAAAAATCACACCGCTAAAGCCCGCTTTTTCGGCCAGGCCCCCGATATCGACCCCATCTGCATTATCCGCGATTGCCATGCCTGTCCCGGCTCATTCATTAACGCCAAAATCACCGGCTCAAAAAACTACGACCTCCTCTGTAAAAAAATTTAATGTTGAATTACCCGAATCAATATGTAAACTCTGCCTATGCTAAAACTGGTTCCTAACATATTGACCTTTGGCCGGCTTGTCCTGACCATACTCTTTCTCGGTATACTTCTCTATATCCCCCAGGCCAAAGACAGAACCTTCGCTTTTGATATCGCCCTGACCGTCTTCATTATCGCCGCCCTCACCGACATCATCGACGGCCCCATCGCCCGAAAACTCAACGTCACCAGCAAATTAGGCCGTATGCTCGACCCCCTCGCCGACAAAATCCTCGTCTGCGGCTCATTCATCTGCTTCGCCGTCATCCACGAACCCTCCCTCTTCGCCATTCCTGAAACTTATATGAACGTTATCCGCTGGGGCATCGTCGCTATCCTGATTGGCAGAGAGGGCTATGTCACCATTCTTCGCCACGCCGCCGAAGCCAAAGGTATCGACTTCCGCGCCGTTGCCTCAGGCAAAATAAAAATGTTCCTCCAGTCCTTGGCTATCGGAATCGCCCTTATCAAATCCGCCCACGCCCCAGCCGCGACCTGGTCCAGCTGGTCTGTCGCCGTTACATTCCTGGCTATGCTCACAGCCACAATTATCTCCGGCTTCTCCGCCACCCGCCGAACCGCCCCCAAAAACGCCTGAAGCAATCCGTCTTCCGTCCTCGGTCATCTGTCTTCTATTTCTGTCCGTGTAAAAAATTATTTGATTTTTTACTTGACATCGCATAGTATGTAATACATAATAAGCATAACAATACAGTATGACTAAATACGATATTTTCTGAAAAGGAGATTTATATGAAATTTGAAAGTCAGTTACTCAAAGGTATCGCCCCTGTAGTTGTGCTTCAGATTCTCTCGCGAGGCGAAATGTATGGCTACGAATTGACCCGGACAATCGAACAGCGCAGCGACGAAATCCTCACGCTGGGCAAGGGCACTCTCTACCCCCTGCTCTACAACCTCGAAGCCAAACGCCTCGTCAAAGCCCGCGTGGAAACCACCAAATCAGGCCGTAAAAGACGCTACTACTCAATCACCGGTAAAGGCAAAGAATATCTCTCAAGCCAGACCGAGCAGTTGCGAAAGCTGCGTTCAGGCCTCGATTTCGTCTTCGGCGTAGCGATTAAACCTGCGTAAACGAATGAGCCGTTAACCGAGCATCAATAACTTAGGAGCGACGTTATGGCTGAAAATGATAAAACATTCGAAAACCTGCCCCGCAGCGCCGTCGATTACATCAACCTCGTCATTAAAAATATGCGATACCGCAAAAAGACACGCGACGAAGTCCGCGAAGAGCTGATTGACCATTTCGAGGTTTATCTGAAAGATTGTGCCGCTAATGCGGAAAAAGAGCAGGAAGCACAGCGGTTGATATCAGAATTCGGCGACCCGAAAATCCTCGCCGTCCTTATGCGACGCGCAAAAAAACGCTGCCGGCCATTATGGCAGAAAATTCTCGTAAGAAGCTTCGCTACCGTCATCGTAATATTTGCGTATCTGCTAATCTGTGCTTCCTGGCTCAGTATGGGCACCCCCACTGTCAGGATCAACTACGCCCAATGGCTGACCGACCAGCAAAGACAGGGCAGAGACGAATCGCTCAACGCTATGCCCGAAATCAACAAAGCCGCCGAGCTGATAGAAAAAACTGATGGCTGGACTGCTGTTTCCGATATTATTCGCCAGTGGCCAGGCGATATGAACGATGCTCAAAAAACAGCGTTAACGGATTTCCTGCGGGCCGGCGATGAAACCCTCAACTCGCTTAACAAAGTGTTGGAAAAACCATACTTTTGGGCCGATTACAATTCAGGCGGCCCCATTATCGTCGACGCCAATTCAGTCCTTACCATCAGCCCTACGTTTGCAGAAAACCAGATGCGACTCCTCCGATCATACAGGCAAATTGCCTACGTTCTGGTCACCAGAATCAATTGGCAGGCATACTCAGGCAACATCGACAGGACTATTAGCGATACGATTTCTCTTTTCAATTTCGCGTATCATCTGGAAGGACGGGGTTTGCTTATAGAACAGCTCGTGGCTGTGGCAATAGAAGGCCTCGCGCACCGGGAAATAACGACAGTTCTGGCACAGGTTGACATCCCGGCCGCGCAATTAAAACACCTGCAGGATGAATTGTCAGTTACTTATGCAAAACATGAATTTCCCATCGACATCAACGATGAGAAAGCGTTCTGGTATGCACTTGTCCAGCAGGGTTTTACAGATGACGGCAAAGGCAATGGCAAGATGCTGAAAGCCGGTATGCACTATTTCGTCCGCGGCTGGAAAGATGGTATATGGAATTTTCTTACTTTCAGTTACCCTGACAGGCAACAAGCCCTTGCGCAAGTTCATAAAATGTTCGCCGAAGGACATCAAAAATTCGAGACCACCCCCTGGCAAAAAACAGGCAAATCATCGACAACAAATTCGGCAAATATGCCGTTTATGTTCAAATTGCTTATCCCTGCGTACGACAGGATTTCTGTTGTTGCCTGGCGTGCTAAAACACAACGAGAAGCCACTTTGACAATCCTCGCTTGCTTACGTTTTCAAAAAGAGAAAGGGAAATTCCCCGATACGCTCGATGAGCTGGTTAAAACCGGCTATCTGACAAAATTGCCTGCTGACCCCTTCAGCCCCGGCCCGCTAACCTACAAAAAAACCGTGGATGGGTTCCTGCTTTACAGTTGGGGTGAGAATCTAAAAGATGATAATGGACAGGTAACCCGTGATGAAAAAGGTAAACCTATAAACTTCGCCGATACGGGCGACTGGGTATTCTGGCCTGTCGTAAAGAATTGATTTCGACTAAGTAGTCGGTCTGGGACGGGGCGTAAAGGGCAGCAGTATCCGCTGTGCCTTGCGAATCCGTCGGCGGTTACGCTCAGAGGGCTTCTCATAATAAGCATTGCGCTTCATATCCCGTATCAACCCCTCTTTTTCGCACAACTTCTTGAACCGCCTCATCATTTGCTGGACCGATTCGCCTGTTCTTGATTTAACTTTCAACATAATACAAAAACACCCCTTACATCAACCTGACTCGAAAGGTTTAATAAACTATAATTTACTAAATTATCCGACTGATAATATATCCCCCCTGCCCGCCCTTTGCAAGTGAAAAAATCCGGAAAAAATCACCTGACCGCCAATCCCTATTTTATTGAAGAAACAAGGCATATATGGTAACTTTTGCGACAAATAAGTATATCGGTTAACAAATTATCGTGCTCAAACTGTTAATTTGGATTACAAAATCATGAGAGATGCCCCCGCTAATGCCGACTGGGTAGAAGCTACTTTGTCGAAGATGTCTCTGGAAGAAAAGACAGGCCAGATGCTAATGGTGGGCTTCTGGCAGCTTCCGAATGAGCAGGAAAGCATACTCAAACGCATGCGGGCGAGCCATCTGGGCGGTTTTTTCCACTTCACTTTGAAACACACGGAGCTGGCATCTATCGTCGAAAAAGCCCAGGCGAATGCCAATATCCCGCTTTTTGTGTGCAGCGACTACGAAGCCGGCACGGGAGCATACCTGCGAGAAGGAACATTATTTCCCAGACCTATGGCAAGGGGCTACAGCGGTTCAGCGGAAACGGAATACGAACTCGGAAAAACGATCGGCCTGGAGGCGAAATCGGTTGGCGTCAACTACACGCTTAGCCCTGTCGTGGACGTCAACACCAATCCATTCTGCCCGGATGTTAATATCCGGTCTTATGGTGATGAGCCGGAAATGGTAGCCCGATTGAGTGCTGGTTATATACGGGGAGTTCAGGAGCAGGGAGTCATCGCAACAGCCAAGCATTTCCCAGGCAACGGAAGCACCCACATGGACCAGCATATCAGCCCGGCCATCATCGATATGTCACGTGCGGAGATTGAAAAAATCTGCCTGAGACCTTTTAGAGAAGCGATTGCCGCAGGGATTGGCTCAATAATGGTGGCGCACTTAGAGGTGCCGGCGCTGTGCAAGGAACGGCATCCGGTTTCGGGACGTAGTATTCCCGTATCCTTTTCGAAGGAAGTTATCGACGGCCTGCTGAAAAAAGAAATGGGCTTTTTGGGGATTGTCATCTCCGACGCGTTGAATATGGGAGGTGTTAACTCCCTTTATACGCGGGAGCAGGCCAATATCAAAGCCATCGAGGCGGGAACCGACCTTCTGCTTAATTTCTTCCCGTCGGATTTCGAGCGAGATATCGAGTCAATCATCCGAGCCGTAAACCAAGGGATACTTTCAATCGAGCGCATCGATGACGCGGTCCGGCGGATACTTCGCGCCAAGCTCTGGCTCGGTCTGGACAAAGGCACGCACCAACTGCGCTCGGCCTCGGAGCGAGAGAGCATGTTTCGCGACACCCGCGGTAACAAGCTGTGCAGCAAAATCGCGGGTGATGCGCTGACGCTTTTAAAGAACGACCGGCAGACGCTGCCGTTATCGAGCGTGGCGGGCAAGAATGTTGTTGTATTCAATGTGTTCGGGCCGGAAAACAAGGTTTTGCGAGGGCATGGCCAACCCCCATTGCGGGATATTACGGCGGAACGGTTGCGCAGGCGGGGTACGACGGTGCACGAGTTCGAGGTTATATCGGACTGGACATTAGGCGATTTGCGGGAGCGATTTGATCTCTGCAGGAAAGCTGACTATGTCTTTATCAACTTCTACATCGTGCCGAGCTTTGCGATAGGGACATTGATACCCAACCACAACGCCGTTCGTTTATTTTTCCTGGGGATTCTGACGGAAGCACAGAATGTGGTGATTACGTCTTTCGGCGATCCCTACGTGATGACGTATTATCCCACCGCGCCGACCTGCCTGTTTACATTCGACCAGACAGAGCTGAGCCAGGAAATGGCGGTGAAAGCATGGTTCGGCGAAATACCGATTCGCGGCCGGATGCCGGTGAGTTTGAAAAACATCTTCCGTCGCGGCGACGGCCTGGATATGAAATAAAAGTAAGCGTTGCCGTACCGATTAAAATAACCCACGAATAAATTCGGGGGCTAAACATGGATAAGGAAACATTACTCCCTTCCATATTTATTGAAGAATCATTACGTATATGGTAATCTTGGCGAGATATTTTGGAGGCAACCGGTAAATGGACAAAATGCGTGAGACCATCGGGGTTCGCAAAGAGCGGGCCATATTAGTCGCAGCCATACTGCAACACCAGAGAGACAACGACGACCTCAAAGAGCTTACCGCACTGGCAGAAAGTGCCGGAGCTATCGTCGTTGACCGATTTCAGCAGAAAATCCATAAAATTAATCCCCCCCTGTACATAGGCAAAGGCAAGGTCGAACAGCTCGCCCAGCGAGTCAAGCGATTCGACGCAGACCTCGTCATATTCGATAACGACCTCCTCACACGCCAAATCAGGGAGCTCGAAGCGATTGTTCCAGCCAAAGTCATCGACCGCAGCGAATTGATTCTCGATATCTTCGCAACCGGCGCAAAAACCGCCCAAGCCAAACTCCAGGTCGAACTCGCCCAGCTCGAATACACCTACCCGCGCCTCGCCCGTATGTGGTCACACTTAGACAGCGTCGCCGGCGCAGGCGGAGCTACCACCGCAGGAGCAGTAGGCGGCATCGGCACTCGCGGCCCGGGCGAACAACAGCTCGAAACCGACAGACGACTCGTAAACAAACGCATCACCGACCTCAAACGCGAACTCGAAGATATCGACAAACGCCGCGTCCGCGAAATCGACAGCAGAAAAGGTGCATTCCAGATTTGCCTCGTCGGCTACACAAACGTCGGCAAAAGCACGCTCCTCAACGCCCTGACCGACGCGGACGCCTACGTCGAAGACCGCCTCTTTGCGACCCTCGATACACGCACAAGAAAATGGCAGCTCGAAGGAGGTTCCGAAGTCCTCCTCAGCGATACCGTCGGCTTCATTCGCAACCTCCCGCACCAGCTCGTCGAGGCCTTCAAAGCAACCCTCGAAGAAGCAATCACCGCAGACTTGCTCCTGCACGTCGTCGATGTCTCGAACCCCGACGCCGGAAAACAAATAGAATCGGTCAACAAAGTCCTCGCCGATATCGGCTGCGGCGAAAAACAAATTCTTCTGGTCCTCAACAAAATCGACGTCGTCAGCGGCGTCAATACAATGGAAACACTCCAGACACTTTACCCCGACGCCATCGCCGTCTCCGCCAAAACCGGCTACGGCCTCAAACCCCTGCTTGAAGCCGTCATCGATAAATTCCACGGCGGCGTAATCACCGTTAAAGTCACCACAAGCCAGGCAAACGGCAAAATCCAGAGCTTCATGCACGCCTACACGACCATCATCAGCGAAAAATACACCGCCGCAAACGTCATCATCAAAGCCCAATTGGGCCAAAACCAGCTCGTCAATCTCAAACGCCTCAAACCCGAAAAACTCGAAATGCTGAAAAAATAAGACAGCTTCAGCATCCCGCGTTTGGGGTTTATTGCTTTAATAATTTGTTTTCATTTTTGCCGGACTTTCGACCATTGCAGCGCTGATATATTTAAATTTCTGCCCGCCTAATGAGGCGTCAACCATCAGTCCTTTGTCAGTTGTTATAAATACGGCCATACCGGCTTTGTAATCGGCTTTCGCCGCTGCGCCTGCGGTTATCGCCACACCTGTAACCTGGGCGGAGAAGGTGTACTCTCCTGTCCTGAACTTGTCGAGGTCGGATTTATCCCGGAAGAAAACAATCTCGCGGAAGTATTCGCCGCCGAACGAAAAGCCCAGTGTCGCCTGCGACATATCGCAATAGCCGACCAGTGCATCCTTTTCGTAAACTTCCCCTTTGCCATATGCCCCGCCGAGCCAGAACGCACCCTTGAATATCTTGGGCAAAACAGCGTAGCCATACGACTTGTCGAAGAATTGTTGTATCCCGGGGTCTTTCTCTTTGAATATCGCGACTGCCTCTTTTGTCTGGGCCGTCAAAACCGTTCTTGCCTCCGGCTTTTCAGACGCAGTCGAGCAGCCGGCAAACACAATCGCCATACACAATACCAATACCGCCAATTTAGCGTTCATAAACAACTCCTTTCATTTGTCTCCATAAAAACAGCCGACGTTTTAGGGACGCCGGCTGTTCATTCAAGTGAAAAACAGTTTTTTAACTTTATCATTAGCTTTTTAGCTCTGTCATCAGTTTTAGCCTTTAGCTTCGTCTATATATATACCGCGTATCATAACGTTCCTCCAATAAGGGGCTTGCTTAATACAAAGGGAATTGTGCACTTGACAAAGCAGGAGACCCCATGTTAAAATATAGAGTATTATGGTTTGGGAATTTATTAAAGAATTGGCTAAGGGCGTATTTTCTTCTTATAGCAGTATTACTACGTTGCTTAGTTTTGTGGTTTTCATTTTCTGGTTGCTCCTCCCTAAACTTAAAGTGGAGGGCAGGATGAAAGTAACAAAAAAGACATTAGAGGCAATCCCTTGGTCTTATCGCCTTCTTACTGTTCTTGGGTTTCTTTTTGTAAGCGTAATACTTACGTCGTATTCGATGTATGAAAACGAACAACAAACAATAGGCGATTTACAAGCTAAGCTTGATGCAGAACACAAAAAGGACGATTCTTCTTTGAAACCCAGAGTGATTGTTGGTGGTTCTGTTGGTTTTGTTGAATCGGGGGCCGTAGTAAAGGACAATAACTCTGTGATGACGGTTCATATAACAACAGATAATCCCTAATTAGGAAATTAACTATGAAATACATACCGCCAAAATTCAGCAAGTTAAGCGAAATGGCCTCAATAGACGTAGGGCGTTTGACAGAGGATGAGGCAAGGGCTATCCTTGAGGGTATTCGTTGGCCTAAAGGCATTGCTTGCCCTCATTGTGGTAGTATGAAGGTAACAAGAATACAGGCCAAATCAGATAAGGTCAGAGACGGCGTTATACAATGCAATGATTGCCGTGGTCAATTCACAGTGACGGTCGGTACAGTTATGCACCGCTCGCATATAACCTTGAGGCAATGGGTTCAAGCGTTCTATTCAATGTGTTCACACAAAAAAAGCATATCAGCTTTACAGCTTCAAAGAAATTTGGGACTTCATTCCTATAAGTCCGCTTGGCACTTAGTAAACAGGATAAGAGAGGCAATAACGGAATCGAAAGGAAATCCTTTAACCTACAAAAAGGTGGTTTTGTAGTGTGCTTTTTTAAGTACATAATTCCCAATACAAATAGGGCTATTACTTAAATAACGCCTCAAACTCGAAATCCTTCCCGGCGCAAAATTATCCTCACCCGACTCCTCAGGCCTGTTTACCCTGAGCTAATCGAAGGGCTTGGGGGTCATAAAATCCGCAATCAACCTTTCCCCGTTTTTTTAGGAACCAAAACCTTGATCGCCCCCGGAACGACCTTGATATGAAGAGGAATTTTTCCCAATACCTCGCCATCGCATTGAACCGCTTGTTTGGGGCTTGAGGAAACGCTGATATCTTTGCCTTGCCAGTGCTCCACTAATTCCAAATTGTCCGGCCGTTCCCGTTTAAGAAACGTGACAACCATAAGCTTAAACATACCGAGATTCGCTTTTCGCACGACAATAACATCCAGCAGCCCGTCGCTGACGTCTATATGCTTATCGAAAGATATTTTACTAAACCCGAGATTTCCCGTATTGGTAATAAAACACGCTAAACCTTTAACTTCGTACTCTTGTCCGTCGATTTTCAGATGATAGACGGCTTTTTTCGTTTTCTTTAATGCCGCCATCGCTGAAAGAAAATACGCGAAGATGCCAATCTTGTTTTTGCTCTCGCGCCCCGCGCCTTTGACGACGTCCGCCTCAAAACCAACACTTATTCTTGCGATAAAATAACGCTTATCGAACTGCCCCACATCAATGGTTTTCGTCTCTAACGAACCCTCGCCCAGCAGCTCACATGCCTCTTTAAGGTCATTGGGTATCCCAAGTTCAGTGGCCATCACATTCGCCGATCCTCCCGGCAAAATAACCAAAGGAATCTCTGACCCAATCATCCCGCTGATTGCTTCCATTACTGTGCCATCCCCCCCGTAAACAGCCAAAGCATCGATTCCTTCTTTGACGGCATCCTTTGCAAACTGTATCGCATCGCCCGCCTCGTGGGTAATCGATGCTTCCCACTTAATGCCCGCTTCTTTCATACACGCATTGATAACGGGTAAGATAGATTCACCAATTCCTGCGGCGGGATTAATAATGATGCGAATATTTCTTATTTTATTTTCCATATCTGATTATCTTTTATGCCAATATTTTTCAAGGGCTTTGATTGTGTTGATTCTATTGCCCTTTCCAAAAAGGTAGTGTAGCATTTTGTTATTCCCACGCAAGCGGCTGGGTTCAAACGCGAGGTTCGCTGTCACTTTTCCGGTATTTTCAGACGAGCGTTGCATTTGGGGCATTTACCCGTCTTGCCCGCGTATTTTGCCGGCATCTTGACCCGTTTGCCGCACGCACAGGCGAACCGTATAAATTCGTCCTGGGGCTTTTGCGGCCCTAACGGTATCGTTTGGGGCTGCTCAACAGGGTCGATTGATATGGTCTTTGGCTCAAATGGAACAGGCGGTATGGGAACCAGCGGCAGCTCCTGCTGCGGGTTTACCGTCGCGTTTAGATAATTATAATATCCAGCTGAGGGATCCTCAATTGCCGACGGATGCCTGTATTCCTCGATTACCTGAAAAATAGATTTTTCATATCGTTCCATTGTCACCATCTTGAATTTCAGCATTAAAACTGCAAGGACAACGCCGCCCGCGAAACCTCCCAGGTGCGCAAAATACGCCACCTGCCCCCCGCCCCACATCGCTCCCAGAATATCGAACGCCAGCCATAATAATATCATCCACGCGCTGCTTAGGGTGAATTCCTTCACGATAGGCCTTATAAAAATCAAGAATACGAAATAACAGGTTATTTCATTTTGAGGGAAGAGAACCAGAAACATCCCTACGATGCCGTTTATCGCACCGCTTGCCCCCAGCATGCTTCCGCCGACAAATACAAGGTGAGAAATACCCGCAACAAGGCCCAGGCCTATGTAAGCCAGTGCATAACGAAAATTGCCTATTTTGGAGCAGATGGCATTGCCGAATATCCACAAAAAAAGCATATTGCCCAGCAGGTGTATAATGCCCCCGTGCAGCCACATGTGTCCGAATAATCCTTTTAATGCGAATCCGTCCAAAATGTACGGCCTTATCTCCTCCTCCACATAATACCGCTCTATTATTATCCGCTTGACGAGCATCTCTTTTAATTGCTGCGGCTTGTACTTCACAATGCTGGTTATATCTTCAATGTCAACGGGGGCTTTTTCTACCGCTTTTTCAATCTCGTTAAGATCCTTCTCCTTCACTCCGAATTTTTTTGCCATCTCCTCGACCGGCACGTTCTCGTACTGCTTTATCATGGCCGGCACCTGTTCCTTGCGTTCGTGGATACTTAACGTCTGAAGGACAAATACCGCGATTGCGCCTGCTATTATCAGCCAGTTCACAACCGGATATCGGTCCTGCGGAACATCAACGTGCGCTGGTATTAACAATCCGTCGCCTCCTCGTAGCCTTGCGAAGACCCCTGTGTCTCGTTTTGCGTAGTCCGGCGAAGCAAAACGGCAGGGGCGACAATGTTACCTTCATTATACCCTTTTAAAACCTCTTTTCAAGTATCTGGTACCTCCCGTCTCGTAGCGCAGCGGAGGCCCCAGAACGTCGTTATCTGGGATCCAGTTTTTCGTCTGTGGTTTCGCGTATTGGGTGTTGGACATTGGATATTCAATATTGGACATTCAATTCCCTCCTCCATCCACTGCTCAACTGTTCTACTCTCTACTTTCTCGCGCAGCGAGGCGGGGGGAAGCGGTTTGTAATTGGTATTATTTGGGAAGCTTTTCCAGGATTTGCCAGCGGGCATACGCGTTTTCAAGTTGTTTGCCTAATTCTTTCAGTCGTGCCGTGACGGCAGCGATGTCTTCGCATTTTTTGTAAAAATCAGGGCTTGCCATAGCATCGTGCAATTGCTGCTGCTCGGTTTCCAGCGTTTCAATCAATTTGGGTATTTCTGCAAGCTCCTTTTTTTCCTTGAAGGACAATTTGCGCGGGCGCTCGGCTGTTTGTTTTTGCTTGGCAGTAACTTTTTGGGGTTCTTGCTGAATTACCGTAGTGCTTTTGCTTTGCCTGAGCCAGTCATCATAGCCGCCTACATATTCCTTAACAATTCCATTACCCTCCATCGCCATCGTACTGGTGACAACATTATTCAGAAATTCGCGGTCATGGCTTACGAGCAGCACCGTTCCGGGATAATTCAGCAGGAATTCTTCAAGCAGGTCCAATGTCTCGATATCGAGGTCGTTTGTCGGCTCATCGAGCACCAATACGTTCGATGGCCTGATGAACAGGCGTGCAAGCAAGAGCCGATTACGTTCACCGCCTGAAAGGTTGGCCACAGTATTGCGGGATTGAATCGGCGTAAATAAAAAGTCCTGCAGATAGCCGATTATATGACGGGGCTTACCGTTGATGATGACGGTATCACTTCCGTCGGCGATATTGTCATATACGGATTTCTCGTAATCGAGCCGGGCGTGCAACTGGTCGAAATAGGCGATATCGAGATTAGTGCCATGGCGAACGCTGCCTTGTTGTGCCGGCAGCTCTTTGAGCAGGACTCGAAGCAGCGTGGTTTTGCCTGAGCCGTTAGGCCCGATTATGCCGATTTTGTCGCCCCGCATAATCGTCGTGGAAAAGCCGGAAATGACGGGCTTTTCGGGCGTATAGCCAAACGAGATACCCTTGGCCTCGATAACGAGATTGCCTGACAGTTGAGTATCCTGCGAATGCATACGGACAGCGCCGGTAAGCTCTTTGCGATTTCTTCTGGCTTCCCGCATTTTCTTTAGCACCCGCACCCGGCCTTCATTGCGCGTCCGCCTCGCCTTTATGCCTTTGCGTATCCAGACCTCTTCACTCGCCAGCTTTTTATCGAAAAGAGCATCCTCGACCGCTTCGTTCTCCAGCAGCGTCTGTTTGCGCGGCAGGTATGTTTCGTAATTGCAGTAATAGTTCGTCAGTCGCCCGCGGTCCAATTCGATGATGCGTGTCGCCAGTTTCCTCACGAATGCCCTGTCATGGCTGACGAACATCAGCGCACCCTTATATTGCGACAGGAATTCTTCGAGCCACGTGATTGCTTCGATATCGAGATGATTGGTCGGCTCATCTAAGAGCAGCATATCCGGCTCACGCACGATTGCCTGGGCGAGCAGCACCCGCCGTTTCATCCCCGCCGATAGATTCTCGACCTCCGCATCAATATCCAGCTTTATCTTTTCGACTATCATTTCGACGAAACGGTTCAACTGCCATCCACCTTCGATATCGAGGGCATGCTGGAGTTTGTCTAATTGTGCAAGCAGGGCTTTGTTGTGCGGGTCAGCAGCGATGCGATGGCTCAGCAGGTGATATTCGGCTAAGCGCTTGCCTCGCGAGCCCAGCCCCTCGGAGACCACATCGAATACCGTACCTTTGAGGCCAGCGGGGACGGTCTGCGTCAGGCAGGTTACGGAAAACGAAGGCGACTTTGAAATAACGCCGGTTTCGGGTTCAAGCTCCCCGCAAATGAGCTTGATGAGCGTCGATTTGCCGACGCCGTTGCGGCCCAGAAGGCATACGCGCTCGCCCTGCTCGATTTGAAAGGTCATACCTTCGAGCAGCGGCGACCCACCAAAACCAACGCTAACATCCTGCATTCCTATTAATGCCATATCGCCTATTGTATCCAAAAACCGCTTTTCTCATAGGGAATAAAACTAGGAGAAAAATTTTGGGATGCGGTTTTTGCGTTCTCCATGGCAAAAATTGCCTGTTTTCCGCCCTTGACTATTGGCCCTGGAAAATGTATCATTTCGGGCTTTGTTTTAAACCGTAAAGACGACGCAGATTTACACGGAAAAGCGGTTTAGACACGGATTAACACTGATTTACACTGTTTGTAATTCGTTACTCTGTGTCCTCTGTGTGCTCTGTGGCTAAAAAATTATTAAAAGGAGAAAAATAGAATGGCGAACAAAATGGTGTATTTCTTCGGCGGCGGCAAGGGCGAAGGAAATGCGAAAATGAAGAACCTCCTCGGCGGCAAAGGAGCTAATCTTGCCGAAATGGCCAATCTCGACGTGCCCGTCCCTCCGGGCTTCACAATCACAACTGAAATCTGCACTTATTACTATCAGAACAAAAAGACCTATCCGAAGGGCCTCAAGGAGAAGGTCGATGAGGCGATGCGCAGAATCGAAAAGATTATGGGCAAAAAGTTCGGCGACCCCTCCGACCCCCTTCTTATGTCCGTCCGCTCCGGCGCACGCTCCTCCATGCCCGGCATGATGGAAACTATTTTGAATGTCGGACTGACGACGCAGACGATACCGGGACTGATTGCCAAGAGCGGCAATGAGCGGTTCGTGTATGACGCGTATCGGCGGCTGATTATGATGTACTCCGACGTCGTGATGGAAAAGGCGGCGGGTATTGAGCCGAAGGACGACGAGGGGATTCGCAAGCAGCTCGAAAAGATAATGGACCACCTCAAGGAGCAAAAGGGCTACAAGACCGATACGGATATGAACGCCACCGACCTCAAGAATCTCTGCGAACTGTTCAAGAGCAGGGTCAGAGAAGTACTGGGCAAGGAATTCCCGGATGACCCGAAAGCACAGCTATGGGGCGGCATCGACGCGGTGTTCTCATCATGGAACGGCAAACGCGCGGTCAGCTACAGGCGCATCGAAAACATCCCCGATGAATGGGGCACAGCGGTAAACGTCCAGACAATGGTGTTTGGCAATATGGGCGAGAAATCAGCCACGGGTGTCGCGTTCACACGCAACCCCGGCAACGGCGAAAACTATTTCTACGGCGAATACTTAGTCAACGCACAGGGCGAAGACGTCGTCGCGGGCACCAGGACACCTGCCCCGGTCAACGAGGATTCAAAGAGCGACCACAACAAGGAACTGGTATCCTTAGAAAAGGGAATGCCGAAACTTTACAAGGAACTGTACGCCACGCAGAAGAAACTCGAAAAGCATTACCGCGATATGCTCGATATCGAATTCACAATCGAAAGCGAGCGGTTCTGGATGCTGCAGTGCCGAGTGGGCAAACGCAATGGCCCGGCGGCGGTGCGTATGGCAGTCGATATGGTAAAAGAAAAGCTTATCAAAAAAGAAGAGGCCGTAATGCGAGTTACGCCGGACCAGCTGGATGAGCTTTTGCACCCGATTATTGACCCCAAGGCGGAAAAGGCAAGTAAGCCACTGGCGAAGGGTTTGCCGGCGGGGCCGGGCGGCGCGGTCGGACAGATTGTGTTCTCCGCTCAAACGGCGGTTGACTGGAAAAAAGCAGGCAAAGACGTACTTTTGGTCCGCGAAGAAACAAACCCCGAAGACGTCGAAGGTATGAGAGCCGCACAGGGCATTCTTACCGCTCGCGGCGGTATGACCTCACACGCGGCATTAGTCGCTCGCGGCTGGGGCAAATGCTGCGTCGTCGGATGCAGCGCAATCGAAGTCAATTATGGCAATAAAGAATTGCACATCGCAGGCAAAATCCTCAAAGAAGGCGACTGGCTCACGCTCAACGGCACAAAGGGCGCGGTTTACGAAGGCAAACTGCCTATGCTCGACGATACCGCAGAAAACGTCCTGCTCGGCAGCTTCCTCAAGATTTGCGATAGTATCAGAAAACTCGGCGTGCGCACAAACGCCGATACCCCCGAAGACGCTGCGAAGGCAAAACAATTAGGTGCAGAAGGCATCGGGCTATTCAGGACCGAACATATGTTCTACGGCAAGGGTTCAGATGAGCCGTTGTTCATTTTGCGTAAGATGATTGTTTCCAAGAATCTCGCGGAAAGAAAGAAAGCCCTCGATGAGTTGTTCCCGTATGTAAAGAAAGCGGTTAAGGGAACACTGGCGGCGATGGATAATATGCCCGTCGTGATTCGTCTGCTTGACCCCCCTCTTCACGAGTTTGTGCCGCAGGGCCAGGCAAAGCGGGAAGAACTTGCTAAAGAACTGAATATATCGCTCGAGGAGCTTGCAAAGAGAGCCGACGCGATTCACGAAACTAACCCGATGATGGGACATCGCGGCGTGCGTTTGGGCATCACGTACCCGGAAGTCAGCGAAATGCAGATTCGGGCGATTTTCGAGGCGGCAGCGGAATTGATTAAGGAAAAGAAGAAACCATATCCGGAGATTATGATTCCCGTTGTTTGCGACGTGAAAGAAGTGAAGAACCAACTCGATATGGCAAGAGCGGTATATAAAGAAGTCGTCGCCAAAACAGGCGTAAAGAAGATTCGCCACAAATTAGGCACGATGATTGAGATACCCAGAGCGGCATTGGTCGCCGACCAGATAGCAACAGAAGCGGAATTCTTCTCATTCGGCACAAACGATCTTACGCAGATGACGTTCGGCTTCTCACGCGACGACATCGGCGGATTCGTGCCCGATTACCTCAGGCAGGGAATACTGCCCGGAGACCCGTTCCAGAGTATCGACCAGATCGGCGTCGGCGAATTGATTAAGATTGCCATCGAGCGAGGCAGAAAAACACGCAAAGACCTCGAAATCGGCATCTGCGGCGAACACGGCGGAGAGCCGGCAAGCGTGATATTCTGCCACAAGGTCGGGATGAATTACGTCTCCTGCTCGCCTTTCAGAGTGCCAATCGCAAGATTAGCGGCAGCACAGGCGGTGGTAAAAGATTGATGAATGCTGATTGACGATTGATGATTTGTAATTTGGAAGGCGCGGCTGAATTTTGGTCGCGCCTTTTTTTATTACCACCAAGACTCTAAGAAAAAAACGAAAATAAAACTTGGTGTCTTGGTGTCCTTGTGGTAAAAAGCAAATGAACAATACAAATCGGTTCTATGGAAAAAAGATGACGACTAACGCTGTTGAAAATACTGTAACACTCGATGGTCAGCTTGAAGCATTTCGAGCCGCGCACCCAGTTAAATCTCTAACTTCGCTGGGCCACGCATGGCGTTACATCTCGTGCGGAGAAGGCAAAGATGTTTTATTGCTCCTCGAAGGCGCCGGCGCGGACGCCGAAGTGGAATTCCAGCGAATCCTGAAATTCGAGAAGAAACGCAGAGTCATCTCGGTAACTTATCCGGCGACTGCCTTTGCCATGCAGCATTTGACAGCCGGTGTCATGGCGATTCTCGACGTCGAAGGCGTTCGCACGGCGGCCGTTCACGGACACTCTTTGGGAGCAGCGCTGGCCCAGTGTTTTGTGCGCGAGCATCCGGAGAGGGTAAGTGAGTTAATTCTCGCCAATATCGGCGTGGCCGGCGCACGCCGGATAAAGCTGGCCAGAATCTTCGGCCATGTGCTGTCCGTTTTGCCGGGCGCATTGATTGGCCCAATGACTAAGAGCATCCTGAACCGAAACATGTCGCTTCTGCCGGAGCCGCAGCGGGTATTTTACCGAGAGTATTTCAGCAAAATGGTCGGCCAGTACCTGACGAAACAACTCATCGTCAACCAGTTCCGCTGCTTGATTGATTTCATTGATAATTACCCGCTTCGAACGGAAGATTTGCAGAACTGGGGCGGCAGAGTTCTGATAATGGAGGCGGAGGATGACCGCGGCTGGAACGCCTCAGAGCGCTCGGCACTGAAGAGCCTTTACCCCACCGCCCAAATCCATACCTTCAGCCATGGCGGCCATATGGTGAACATGACCAGAAGAAATGAATACGATGCGATACTGAATGAATTCCTCGCGAAGCGCATTTGACTTTTTCCGGCCAAGATACTAAATTGATGACAAATTGAGGCGGATATTATTGCGTTAAGCTAAATGAAAGGAAGGGATAATGGTCACGAAAATTAAAAAATTCTCTATTCTCCAAACAGGAAGGGTCTTATTTGTATTTTATGGTTTCTTTTCGATAGTTCTTTGTCCAATCGTTCTGATAATGCTTCTCGCAAAGCCCGGCGATACATTTCGCATGCTGGCATTTCTTATTGCTTATCTTGTCATGGGATTCTTTGGAGGAATTATTGGAGCAGCGGTTTACAACTTAGTTTCACGATTTACCGGCGGATTCGAACTTACACTGGAATTAACGCAAGAACAAGATATACAGCCATAAGCTCGTCTCTTTTATGGTGAATATTATTGTGCTGGGAGAAAAAATATAATGAAGGCAATACGAATTCTCGTTTTAGCATTTTTGCCATTGCTGATAGTTTTCGCTTCCGGCTGCACGCATAATCCGGCGTCTAATCCAAACTCAACATGCCGAGCTGACATCACTGGTCTGGAGGAGGCCGTTGCCATCGCGGTTTCGGCTCTGCACGACCTGTACCCTTCTACGGACAAGGATTATATCCTTACCTCTGCACAACAGATTATTGTCAAAGGAAAATATATCTGGCGAATTACTTTCAAGCCCACAGAACTCTGGCCAAAAGACCCGTCGAAAGGGCAAATCGGAATGGGCGGCGAGGTATTCGTGAATGTGGACTTGAGCACGAAAAAAACAGAAATCAGATATGGAGAATAGGACTGCCAGACGCCCCCCTGCCGCGTAGTGTGGCGGGTTAAGTCGCATCTTTCGGAATATAATCTTCCATGACTGGTGAGAAAATTTCGATGGCGATGGAGTCCTCGATAATTTGTGCGCCGTGGCGGACGTTGGTGGGGACGCACCACGAATCGCCGGGGAGTGTATCGTGCTGAGTATCTCCTATTTTGATAAAGATATGGCCTTTGACGAGGTAGCCGGTCTGCTCGTAGGGGTGGCTGTGCTCAGGCAGGACGTTATCTTTATCAAGAAGGAATTCGGTCATCAGTGTGCGCTCGCCAAAACAAAGTGTTTTTTGCCTGACACCCTTAAGGGGTTCTTTGTAACCATCTTTACCGTGTTTGCCAAAAACAATTGTCATTTGTCTTTACCTTAAAAAGCCATCCAATCGTTTCATTTCCCCTTTTTTACCACAAAGTCACCCCTTCAACTACCCTCAGGGCAAGCAAGACGCTAAGTTTTTTTTGCTTTTTACCTTTTTATTTTTGCTTTATAATATCGGGGGCATATCAATTTAAGGAGACAGACGGTGAAGGTATTACTCATATTACTGTTGTGGGCGATTTTGTTAGTGCTGTGCTGGCCTATAGCGTTGCTTGCGCTAGTTTTGTGGCCTATTGTGTGGCTTTTGTCGATTCCGTTTCGTGTTGTGGGTATTGCCGCGGAGGCGTTTCTTACGCTGATTAAGGCCATTCTGTTTTTGCCCGCGAGATTGCTCGGCCATCGCTAAAATAACGCTTTTTACCACTAATGGCTTGGCCATCCCTTTCGGGAGACACAAAGACACTAAGATTTCCCTTTATTTTCGCGAACCTTGCAAATAATCGATAACCAGTGTAAAATAATGGGCGTTAGCGGTGAGAGTAGCTCAGTTGGATAGAGCATCGGATTGTGGTTCCGAGGGTCGCGGGTTCGAATCCCGTCTTTCACCCTCCGTAGCAACGCGAAGGCCCCAGAACGTCGTTATCTGGGGTCTATTTTTTTGTAGTTGCAGATACGGGATGAGAACCCGCCTGACGCGAAGCGACAGAGCAGGGTTCGACACGCCGAAGTTTACCCGCCGTAGGCTGGGCGAGCCGCGAAGCGACGCGGAGAGCCCGATGTCGTTTCGGAATCCCGCTTGCCCTCTGTAGTCCTTGGCGAAGGATGGGTCTTTCACCCTTTCCTGGTTCTCGTGTCTCGCAGTTAGTATCTAATGATTTGATAAAACATACTGGGCCGATCAGGTTTGTCAACCTGTCCGGCCCAGCGACTTTCACAGTTTATACGTTTTAACGAATATTCTAAATTAACCTTTTCTTTTTCTCGACAAACCCAATCGGGCCTGTTTTTTTTACTTATGCACTTTTCTTTCTTCGAATCAGGCACAAAGCGCCAAGGCCGAGAATGCAAATCGTCGCCGGCTCAGGAACTGGGCAAAGATTGACAGTCGCTGGCGAAGCTAATGCCACAGTAGAAGTACTGGTATAACCCGGTATAGTAGTCGTGTCTGTTATTATCACGCTCGCTGTGGTCCCGACGGGGATGAATCCGATAGCCAGCATCAACATAACCATTATCAAAAAACGCTTTTTCATACATCTTCTCCTCTTCTAACTTTTCCAGGGCCACTCTGTGGGGCACATCCAGTGCTCCACATTTCTTCGGGCCGCTTTTTTTAACTTATGCAGGTTTCCTTCTTCGAATCAGGCACAAATCGCCAAGGCCGAGAATGCAAATCGTCGCCGGCTCAGGTGGTAATGCCGCCGCTGTCAACACTGCCGCTGCCCACACCAAGGCTGCCGAACAGCAACGGGGCGAGCGAATTAGTGTAGTCCTGAATGATAAATGCCAAGGTTTCGCCAAGTTCAAATATCAGGTCTCGTGTCTTGCTCTCAGATATCAACACATCGTAACAGAAAAAGATTCGCTCATCGGCTGGGAATACCGGAGCATTTCTTAACCCCGCCTTGCTCGAAATAATCATGAGGTCTTGGCTGTCACCCTCGGGGTTAGCGACAACCGCAATATTGGCGCTTGCCGGCAATGCAATAAACCCTGCTAACACTACTAAACAAACTGCCATTGACTTTTTCATCCTTCTTCTCCATTCTTATCCAATCCATTTTTGCTTCAGACAAGAAAACCGGACGGATTGGGCGCGCAACGAGACATTTTCAGCAGGATATGCGATTTGGCACTATGCATCTTCTAATTCTCGTCCTTCTTGCGCTCATACTTCTCAAACTTCCCTTATTCCATTCTCGAGTCTTCTTCGCCCGTACTTCTCACAATTCTCTTCCTGTCCTCCCCAAACCTACAGGCGCCATCACCTATAGTCAGGACAGGCCCTACATGGTTGCTCAGTTTACAGGGCTTGGGAGGATATGCTCTACTGTGGAAAACCGCAGGTTTTTGCAATTTCCTGAGTTAAAAGAGGGATGCCATCGCGGTGACGGCACGTTGAGGGTATGCTGCTTCTTGCAGAATATTTATAAGTTACGTCTTGTTAAGGATTTACGGAACACCTTTCCAGTCAAACACTTGACAGCTCATCTTTTCAGATGAGCATTGCCATCGCTTTCTTCGTCAGCTCAACCACATTATCTACCCTGAATTTATGGTAAATGTTGCTGCGGTGGAACTCGACCGTCCGGACAGCACAACCTATTTTTCGGGCGATGCCCTTATTGCCTCGTCCATCGAGAATAACTTTGAGAACCTTTTTCTCCGTCGTAGTGAGGTTGCGCGAGCCATTAGGGCTTTCGAACTCATAACGCGAGATAATGGACCTGACTTTATCTATAAGCACATTCGTATCAAACGGTTTCAGCAAAAAATCCACGGCCCCGAACTTGATTGCCCGAACCGCCGTTGGCACGTCCCCCTTTGCAGATATGACCATAACCGGTATCCAGGGTACTATAGCCATGGTTCTGTTTAAAAGCATCATCCCGTCCATTCCGGGCATCTCCATAGCAGTTATAAGCAAGGAGCAGGAGCTTTGCTCAAGCTCGGCCAGGCACACATCGGTATTTGCAAAACAAGTGACATCAAAGCCGGCTCCCCCCAGAATATCCGCCATAGTTGCTCTCGATGCCGGCTCGTGGTCCACAAAAAATACGCTATGCTTTTTTTCTTTCATATATCACCCGACAATTATTACCTTTCACTTCATCGGCAGAAACTTCCGCCTCCTCCGAAGCATATTCAACGCGCCAAAGCCAAGCAGACACATCGTGGCAGGCTCCGGAACAGTCGTGGGAACATTTATGGTCTCCGCATCGCTAATCTTCACCTCACCACCCATGGCCAAGGCCCGGCCATCCAAGGTACCGCCATTAAGTGTAATGCTCGTATGCGCGAGAATGTTTCCTACAAAATCAGTACCACCGAGGAGGGTCGCAGAACTGCCGACTTGCCAGTACACGTTAGCGCCGCTGCTCGCGAGGACCTTGGCACCAGTCGCAGTATCGAGCGTGCTGCCTATCCGAAAGACGAAGTCGCCTGTGCCGCTTAGGGTGAGCGTCCCCGTCAACGCGGCCGACGACGCGAAGTCATAGACGCCCGCCGTGAGCGTTAGTCCACCCAGGTCATTGCCAGTCAAATCCACAGTGGCCGTCAGGCCGGTGAGACTGTCGTACGTGGCGAGGACCTGACTCTGAGCCGTTTGTGCGACCGAATGACTTATGTATATTGTCCCGTGCACGATCCCCGGCCCATTGGTCAGGCCTGTTGACCCCGGACCTTCCACGACCGTGTTGGTTGGCGGAATTGCAAAGCCCGTGATCGAAGGACCCGAGTAGAGACCCACATCTCCGTTGATAATGGTATTGCCGGTATTGGTCACCGTTGAGCTGCCCAGGACTGCGAAATCAGCCGCCGTCGTACCCAGAGGCACTATCGCGGCCTGTGATGTGCCGATTGCCACCACAGTTACTACCAAAAATGCCGTTGCAATATTTTTATTTAAAAAACTTTTCATAACTATACTCCATTTTTTTCCAAATTTTGTTTGTTCTAAATCATTTTAATTAACTTCTTCACATTCATCCGCCTCCCGTAAGGGATGCTGCGCATGCGGCGGGTAAACCTCACTATCTGGCATGCATAAATCGTCGCTGATTTTTTCATTTTGCTTCCCTCTATCTCCAATAGTTGTTTATATTATTTTTTCTTCCAATGAAACACAAATCGCCAAGTCCCAACAGACAAAACGTCGCTGGCGATTACAAAGAACAACACATCGGCAAAACACCGGGTGAACAGATTCGTTGACCTGCCCGGCCCCCAGAACTTCCACACTGTTATTTTGCTGCTATGCGAAAGTCCTGCCTGGTCTGGCAATAGAAAAAACGGTCAGACCGAATTAAACGCCTTCCATCCAAAGCGCTCGAATCAGCGGTGAATTCATCAATATGACGGCTGCCAAAAAACCAATAGACAGCAGCAAAGGGAATAATAGCACATCTTTGAATACCACATAAATCTTTGACATGACAAACACTCCTTTTTGCTGCAATTACTAAACTTATTCCTTACCTGCGTCTTTCCTGACACAGGTATTATTTGCACAAGCCTGCTGGACTCCAAGCTCGATATTTCCGCAGTCAAATATACTGGGCCGAACAGGTTTGTTAACCTGACCGGCCCAGCGACTTTCACACTGTTATCTTAAAGCACAATCGCACAAACGATTATGCGAACAGCCATGCTGGGCCCGCATGTTTTTGTGAAAACATGCTAAAACCCAGCGAAGAAAAGGGAGAGAACTACTTTACCCGCCTCCGTTACTTTACCCGCCTCCGTTACCGTATTACTATCGTCCCGCGTTCTCAAAACTACGGGACGCTTTTAGACTGCTGGATTTGAGAAGAGAGTTCCAAACCCAGCGAAGAAGGGGAGAGAGAATGAGCTTTTATACTTTCGCGGGAAGGCCCGCGGTTGTATTTGTGCTGGGTACGAAGAGAGTCGAACCCAGCGAAGAAGGGGAGAGAGAATGAGTTTATTACCTTGTCGCGGCCGATTGACCGCGTATGGTTACGTGCTGGGTACGAAGAGAGTCGAACCCAGCGAAGAAGGGGAGAGAGAATGAGTTTATTACCTTGTCGCAGCCGATTGACCGCGTATGGTTACGTGCTGGGTACGATGAGAGTCGAACCCAGCGAAGAAGGGGAGAGAGAATGAGCTTATTACCTTGTCGCGGCCGATTGACCGCGTATGGTTACGTGCTGGGTACGATGAGAGTCGAACCCAGCGAAGAAGGGGAGAGAGAATGAGTTTATTACCTTGTCGCGGCCGATTGACCGCGTATGGTTACGAGCTGGATTTGAGAAGAGAGAGTATCAAATCCAGCGAAGAAGGGAGAGAGAATATGTGTAGAATTCGTTATCGTAATCATCCCGCTCTAAACAGAGCAAGATGTCGATTTCGTGCCGGGTTCGTCTGACCACGCTCGCAGATTATATTAATCTGTCCTGGGGTATAACAAAACCCAGCTTGGGGGGAGAAAACTCCTTGTGAGCCCTATTTAATCACGGCGTAAGCCGTGCGTGCTCTCAGAAAGATGATGGCTTTTCAAAACTTCAAGCCATCAGAACTAGCCTTCTCTCATTAGCTCCTCAACATTACCAGCAGAAACTATTGCCTTGATATTGACATCACCCTGGATACCGAGCAGATTGGCAACCGTGTCTCTTAAAACATTATCGGTTGCGTCCTCAGCAAGGACCGCAGAGATGCCAAAAGACCTGGCAGCTATTTCCTGAGCTTTGCTGCCTGCCTTTACAAGGGCAATCGTTGGGATATAGGGTTTAGCCGCTTTGAGTGATTTGAGAAATCTCCCATCGGGCATATCATCCAAATCCCATCTGCTGATTACGCTGTTTACCTTTTCATTTTTCAAAGAACGAGCAGCCTCAAGACCTGACTGCATTTTTATCAATCTTATTGGCAGTTCTCTTAATACTTCGCTTCTGCCGTTTAAACCCACTGTCAACACTGTTGCCTGAACAAGAACAACCATCTAAGTTCCTAAGTACTCTGCGGCTTATTCGCCTACGGGTGTTTTCATTTTTTTCTTCGCTAATATATAAAGCGAATGGCGTGCCAGACCGTGCTATGGAAAAAAGAATTTTTTAAGTCGTTTGCAACAAAGGAGTTGCGTTCGCTGATTTTTCGGGAGCCACAAAGCCGGCACAGGGACATTAGCGACCATTTCGGTCATTGATAGGCGACAATTATTGTCGTAAGCCCTTGTGTCAGAATGGCACTTCGATGATATGACCACTTTGGCTGGTGGTGACCATAATGGAACACTTCGATTTTCGATTTAACATTATATGCCCCCCTGCCTGCCCTGCCTGTCCCGAGCTTAGTCGAGGGGAGCAAACAAAGTGCGCCGAAGGGCTGGCCTCTCGTAGCACAGCGAAGACGAGCTTTCTATAGTCTATACGCTGCTTGCTGCACACTGTTGTTGCTTATTTCACAGTTGCGATTCGGGGAAAAATGGGTATTCTGCCAAGAATGAACAATGATGTCGCATTAGGCCTTGCGTGGTATGTGGTATTCGTCCTGTCGCTGAGCTTTCACGAGGCGGCACACGCGTTTGCAGTGATGAAACTCGGCGACAAGACCGCGTATTACGGCGGGCAGGTCAGCCTGCATCCGTTTGCGCACATGAGAAGAGAACCCATCGGAATGATTGTGCTGCCGATTATATCGTATATTTTAAACGGGTGGATGATTGGCTGGGCCAGCGCTCCTTATGACACCGCCTGGGCACAGCGGCATCCGAAACGCGAGATAATGATGGCGATGGCGGGGCCTGCGGGAAATCTTATTCTTGCCATCGCCGGCGTTGTGATAATCCGGGCCGGATACGCAATGGGGTATTTTTCTCCGCCGGACAGCATCACGTTTTCGCATATAGCTGACGTGGAAACTGCCGGCTGGGCGAACAGCATAGCGGTAATGACGAGCATACTTTTTACGCTCAACCTGGTGCTGTTTATTTTTAACCTGTTGCCTATACCGCCATTGGACGGAAGCTGTCTTGTGCCGTTAGTTTTGGACAGTGAGAACGCTTACAAATACAAAGCCCTTACCAGCCAGCCATCAGTGGCGATTATCGGCCTGATAATAGCGTGGCAGTGTTTCGGTTATATATTTGCCCCTGTTCATCTGTTCGCGATTAATCTTCTCTACGCAGGCCACCACTACGGCGGATAAATGCGGATTGACAAGACCTGAGACGCAAAACAGCAGACCACAGACATAAGACACAAGAGCAAAGACGGAAATTCCTCAGTTTTGAGTGTTGAAGGATTCGGTAGGAAGAACAGAATATAGTTACTGTTTTACGTTTTCGTCGGCTTCTGCGGCTGGGATGCCGAATTTATCCATAAGACGATTGAGCTGGCGGCGGTCGATGCCGAGGATTCTTGCAGCGGCGATTTTCCGGCCCTTGGTGTATTCGAGGGTCTGGTTAATGACCCTGCGTTTTACTTCATCGAGGGTGGGCAACTGGTCTTTGGGATAAGAAGGCGAATCAGCTATTATGATTTCGAAAGGCATTACGGCGGGCTGAATTTCGGGGCCTTCAGTGAGGACGTAAGCACGCTCGATGGCGTTGGCAAGCTCGCGGACGTTGCCCGGCCAGGCATAGCTAAGCAGGAGTCGTTTGACGGATTCACCGAATGTCTTGGGCGGCTCGTTGTAGAAGGCCGACTGGTTTTTGAGGAAGTATTCGGCCAAATCGAGGATGTCTTCTTTGCGATGACGAAGAGGAGGCACCTCAAGCTGAACAACGTTGAGGCGGTAATAAAGGTCCGGGCGGAATGTGCCCTTTTTGACCATATCCTGCAGGTCCCTGCAGGTCGCGCAGAGGACGCGGGCATCGACGGGATACGACACAGCGGAGCCGAGGGGCGTTACACGGCGTTCCTGGAGGACGCGGAGGAGCTTTGCCTGAAGCTCGAGGGGTATTTCGCTTATTTCGTCGAGGAAAATCGTGCCGCCGTCCGCTGCCCTGAAGAAACCGAGCGTGCTGTCAACCGCGCTTGTAAATGCGCCTTTGACATGGCCGAATAACTGGCTTTCGAACAACTGGCCTGTGAGGGTGGTGCAATCGACGGGAACAAAGACGCGGTTGGCGCGGCTGCCTGAAACGTGAATCTGGCGGGCGACCATTTCCTTGCCGACGCCTGTTTCGCCGGTAATAATAACCGGACATTCGCGGGTGGCAATAGCCCTGATAACTTCCGTTACAGAATTGAACGCGGCGGAACTACCGAGAAAATTATTATGCGTGCGCGTATAAACCGGCTGCGCAGACACAGAATCCTGCTTGCCGCTTCCATTCTGAAAGCCCAGCTCTTTTGCGCCAGGAGGCACCTTGCGCGAACTTTCACTCATTACTTATCGCCCCATCTCCAGTGCAGACATATACTCTGCATGCACCGCTGCAAAAACACGATTTTGGCGAGAATACCCTGCGTGAAGATGAGGGCACTCTCTCCCATTTCTTCTTCAGTATCCGATACTACACTATTTAAGAAACAAAGTCAAATGAATTATAGGACTTTTTGCTTTTTGTCCCAAATTAAACGCAAAACAAGCAAAATTGGCATGATAGGCAAATCGGAGCTTGAGGTCCAAAAACAGCTAACTTGTTTTACTGCAAGCGGTTACAACTAAAGGTACAGCGATTATTCAAGTGGATGGCAAAATAGAGGACAAGCGATACTATTTTCCAAGTATCCAAGCCAAATTCAATATACTACAAAGCCCGTATGAAAACAGTAATCAGGCGGCAAAAATTCTCAGCCCCCTACTTGCCAAGCAGCTCGAAGGGGGAAATGTAATCCCCGTGCTGCTGGGCAGCGGACTTGAAGCGTTTTCTGGCCTCGGCGAATGTATCGAACAGGATTTTGGGTGTATCGGGAACTTTCTCCCGATAAATCTTTTCGACACGGTCGAGTTTGGCGAGGTTTTCGGGGACACGAATTGTGAACTGTTTTTCGTAATGGTCTTTTGTGAACTGGGTCTTGAGATGCTCTTTGAACAGCCGGGCCAGGTCATCATACACAGGTATAAAGCCGGTCGGCGTTTTGATTGCATCGACATCGCCATTGACGCGAAGCTCCGCCCAGAGAATCCAGACGAGCTTGTCCGCCATAGTATTGAGGTATTTGCCGTCTTTACCGCGGAGGAAGTAATTGACGGAGAAGATGAGAGGCGGTTTCTTGACGCCTTTGGCAAAATCGAGATTTATCTGGACATATTTGCCAAGCGGTATCGAAACGAAGTCAAGATTAGACATAAGGTTGAATGTCCTGACACCCTGCTTGCCAAGAGTCGCCGCTGTTGTTTCCGATTCGAGAGCCGCGCCTTTGAGAATTATCCCCTCGTTCCAGTCGAAGGCCTGCTCAACGGGATTCCAGGTGTCGCTGTCGCGGCCACCATAAACCATGCCGCCAACGTGGACACCGTTGGGATCGTTGAGTGCAGGGTCGCAGTTGTCGAGGTCCGGGATGCTAAGGGTATAACGAGCGTTTTTGTGAGCGGGCGGAATGGGATTGCCCTGATCATCGGATTTACCATTGAACCATGCGCCGGAGAAATTGGTGCCTTCAGGCGGTATTTCACAACCCATACCGAGCCAGTATGGTTTTTTATGAGCGTCGAGGAGGACGTTAGAGAAGATGACCTCCATCGGGTTTGTAAGGACTTTATAAATGACGGGGTCGTCATTTTCGCTGACATCCTGGATAATGCCGAAGATGCCCTTTTCAACGTTGACAGCACGGATTTTGCCGTCTTTTTTGCGGAAATAGGCGATGTCGTCGCCGACGATTGTTTGGCCTGGCAGCATAGAGGTTGATGTTTTGCCGCAGGCAGAGGGGAAGGCGCCTGTGAAATAAGTAACGCGTCCCTTTGGTCCGTGTGCGCCCATAACGAACATATGCTCGGCAAGCCAGCCCTCTCGTGAGGCCTTCTGGATGGCGAGTCGCAGGGCGAGTTTTTTGAGCCCCATGGTGTTGCCGCCGTACTGCGTATTGACGGAATAAACCAATTCTTCTTCGAGGTCGATATAAACGCGGCGAAGATTATAGTTTTTGCTGACGCCGTTTTCGAGCTCACCCTCGGAGTGGAGAAATCTGAAGAAGCCGTGGTTTTCGCCGAGTTTTTTGAACTGCTCATAGCCGGGGCGATAGAGAAGCGATTCGCTGTGAACGACATAGGGCGAGTCGGTAATTTGAAGACATGGGATGGTGAACTCGGAACCGGTCGGACCGAGCGTCCAGAAGCAAATAATCATTTCCCTGCCTGCCATCGAGTTTTTGAGGAGGTCGCGGATTTCCTTGGTTCCTGCCTGTTTTTCGACGGATTTGAGCGATTCGCCAAGCGATGAGCCGGCAGGAAGAAGATACCTTGTACTGAAAGTATCGCGTCCCTGGTCGTTAATACCGTCGAAATGGCAGGTGTGGCCCTTGATGTCGAGGGGAATTTCCTCGCCGTTTTTGACGGCAAGGGCGCGGATATGCGCTACATCCTCCGGCGAATCAGTGCAGACATAGACGGAAGACGGATTTGTCAGCTCGATAGCGTCCGCGATGAAATGGTGCATCTTAGGGTGGTCAACCGCAACTAATCGGTCATAGTGTTTTTCTTTAACCCTGTTTTTCAAAATATCTTTTACTTCACCGGCCATAGTGCCTCCATAGCATTTTTTAGTTCAAAAAATCGAAGGAGTATAAACAGTGTTTCCGAAGTTCGTCAACTTAAATTTTCCCGAAAAAATAAATTTAGGGTGCGATTCGAGTTCGATTTTGCGGGGCAATCCGCCTCCCGTAAGGGATGCCAAACGGCCTGCGGCGGATAAAGCCCCCTACGGCTGGTTGTAATGAAGCCCTAATTGCTGTTAATCTGGGGCTTTGTATCAGTATTTGGGAATTATGTACTTAAAAAAGCACACTACAAAACCACCTTTTTGTAGGTTAAAGGATTTCCTTTCGATTCCGTTATTGCCTCTCTTATCCTGTTTA